>Ga0307517_10002670_pt1 | contig 28487 bp, 28 predicted proteins | sample 23_EM_MG_FD_194515 | JGI IMG/M metagenome (GOLD analysis project Ga0307517, IMG submission 194515) | Populus trichocarpa ectomycorrhiza microbial communities from riparian zone in the Pacific Northwest, United States - 23_EM | ecosystem: Host-associated > Plants > Roots > Unclassified | place... | reverse complement strand
CATCAGGACCCCCCCACATCGTCTCGACGCTCTCTCGCATCTCATTGGTTTATCTCCCATCTTGTGTAAAGTTACCCCCCCTCCTTCCGAGACCCCGTATGTTAACCTTACCCCACCTCCGTAGCGTACTATATTCATCCCTTGTCCGCTCGAATTTTTTCGATATATAATAGTTTACACCTGTAATCCTTCATATAATCGCACTGAATAGTCACTGCTGCCCTATTGCTTCTCCTCAGGATTGAGCTCACCCAGCGTGCATGAAAGAGTCGAAAGCAGGAACAAAGCGAGATGGTTTATTATCATTTTTCTTACTTCTACCTGGCAAAAAGCCCAAAACACGTTGCAAGGGGGAGAGAGGGGGGGAACTCGTACTTCTCTGACCGGAAAACTTAAATCTCCATCTTGTCTTCGTATCCAGGGTTCTTTTTCAGGATAACGCAACCCTCGAGGACGTGAGCGTATGGAATGTACTCCTCCGTGGCCAGCTCCGCACGTTCCGTCGTACCCAACCGCACGGGCGACGTATGAGTTTGGAATCCTGAGATCGTCCGTGGCTTCCCTGCTTGGCCGACAACCTCGACAGCCTGCACGAATCGATTTAGGAATGGTCGCAGAGACGAGAAGAAGAGTAACCGAATAGCGTACCTGACCAACGCGGACCGTAACCGGCAGGTTCTTCAGGTCTTCGTCAAGGGTGATCATGAATCTCGGATACATCGCCGGCACGAGGTAGTACAACATCCAATGATACTTGTCCAGCACGACTTGGGATGAATTCGTAAGCGGAATGGGCCACGATATATAACGAAGCCACTCACATGACTTCGCTTCCGTGAACGCGATCAGCGTAGCCAACAGTCCAGCTACAGCAGTTCGGCTCATGATCGTCCTATCGAAGAAGTAGGGGTACAACGTTAAAGTACCCTTCCCCATATGCACCAGGCCCTGTGCGATCCGGACCATAAACAAGCAGTCGGGCTCCTTGTAGTAGTAACCAGCCAATTGACGGAGCATCTGAGCCAGACGAGCGTTGTTCGTCCCGGCACCGATCAGTCCCATGGCGAAGATGGCGTTCAGCGCAACGGCGAGGTCGTTGTCGTGACTGTACTTCGAGAGGGCGTCCATGATATTTAGTTGGGGATTTGAGACACTTATCAGGCCGAGTGCCAGGGGAACGGCTTTCCGGGTCGTAGGTTCACCATAGTGCATCTACACGCGCCGTGCGTTCCGTCAGCGAGCATCCGAAATTATCATCTCCCACGTTACCTACCAGGTGGTTAAACAGCCTCAAGGACATCTCCGCTCCAATGTCTTCACCCATCGCGATCAAGGCAATACCGAGTACAGCGAAGCCCTGGAAGGTGTCATCGACGTCTTTCTCATCCTTCTTGTCCTCGTCTCCCTCCTTCTCGGAATCCTTCTTTTCGTAGTGATCCTCGCAATGGTGAAGCAACTTCTGCACCTTGAGAACGTCTCCGGTTCCAGCTGCCGAACACATGTTCACGAGTACGTCAGCCTGCCTGGCGATCGGATGTTCGATCGCCTTCAGGGTGATAATAGTGGCATCTGAGGTCTCAGGTTGACCTGCAAAAGAGCACCGTCAAAGTTGTGCCCGTCTCGCAAATAGGTAGCAGATGCAAACCAAGGTATAGGAGAGCCAGGCCTAAGCTCAGGAACCTTCCCCACTTCTCATCTAGCGTCTTGTCATCCCGCTCCATCATCACCTGCAGGATGGTACTGGCCACCTCCCCATTACCACTACCCACAAAGATAAAACCGAGAGATAAAGCCGCCAAAGAGATTATCTCCATCGACAGAGAATCATCCGCGACAACTGGGAGGAGGAGTCCCATAAGATCCTCCCTGTGAGACCCTGCATAGGCTAAACCAAGGCCGGTGATCGCACTCGTCCTTAGCGAAACAGACTTATTCTCGATGTAATCGCTGAGGAGAGCAAGAGCGGCATCTGCTTCTGTCCGAACGTTCGTATTGAGAATACCGGTGGCAAGCAGTGCGCCAGCCTACAGTAAGGGTGAGTAAACGACATCGTTCAGTGGGGTCCTCACCCACTTTAATGTGCTCTTCCGAAGAGTATGTGTACTTATCGACGTGACTCAGTCCAACATCTGTGTCCCACAGTAAGCTCAGCCCTAAACTGGCAGCTGCGCTCATCATCCCTGAAAGGTGCCGTTCAGCGATTCGGTGCAGCTCGCCAGACAATGAAGGGGTGCGAACCGTGATCCTTGTTTTTATAAATCCAGCTGTTGCCCTCCTCAGCCTGAACCATCAGCTTGTCGTTACCAAAACCAGCATTCACGAAAGCGTTGACAAAAGTGCTAGCAAGGTTTCCTCTCGCGGAATCAACGTTCGAAGTTGTCCGCGAGTTTTCCAGGTGCGACTTGTACACATCCTCCAAACTCTTCGGCTCAAGAACGCCAAGTTCCTTTCCGAATTCCTTGAACTGCGTGCTTAGCCTGCTGTTACTCAGACATTCCACGACATCTTCGGGGAGCTCTTCGGTGCTATCACTATCTTCGTTAGGGACCTGAAGCCACTCTAGTGGTGTCTGTGCACGTGCGAGGATTAAAGCTAACTGGCGCTTCATGATACTAACGGACAATAGTATTAGGGTTCCAACAAACAGCAATAACAGGGTGCGGGATACGTACGGGTTCCCTGGGGAATTAAAGTCCTCCCTGATCAGGGCGGGTCTCCCTAGTCGGATAGCCAGAGCGATGGCTTCCGGCCACCTCTGGTGCTTCACGTATATGCTGTGGGCCGTTTCGAGGAAGGAGACATCGTCTGGGGGTGGTAGGAAGTTTACACATCTGGAAAGGTCCCTTCAGTGCGGTATTCGAGACAGTCGCCATAACCGGACACACCGAATAATATACAAGCACACCCTCGCATATGTGTTCTCGTCCACGAGATCGACCAGGCTATCGGCAATCTCCAATTCCTGCAACAGATCCACCGCGTCGGGTTCAGCGTTATGTCCGAGCAAGAATGCAGCACACTGTGTGGCCAACAACTTCAAATCGTCGATCGACCCAACAGTAGTCTTCATCTCTAGTTGCTCTTCTTGTTCCCGGAAGGTGTATTCCTCGCTCAGCTCCGCCGCCAGGTGCCTCACGTACTCGTGACCCCACGAACCTGGCTCAGCGAGGGAGGTCGAACCTTCTGGAAGGAGTTGGGCAGCGAGCAGACGGTATCGCAAGGTCCCCCGCGGTTGTGTGTCGGAATACGTCATCGCCAGAACAGAAAGGATATCAGCAAACGTGCTTTTGTCATCCGACCTCGGCCATGTTTCGTATAACTGCTGCAATTCGGGGTAGTGCGGGTGAAGGAATTTCAGCGGTTTAGGAACGGATGTCATGGATGAGGTTGAGGTCCTGATAAGTGTCCGAAGGGTTTCCAGGGCGGGACGATACAGGTCCGTATCCGATTCCTGTTGTCATTCCGTTCTTAATCAACGCGCACCCGGCATGTGGTGGCACAACATACCTTGAGACGTTCCACAAGCATTTCGAGCTCGTTTTTGAGCTGAAGATCCTCTTCCGACTATAAAATTTTAATTCTCGGTCATATGGATGAAGGGCGAAAGACAAACATACGAGATCTTCCTGCTCTTTCTCGCCCTTCTGCTTCTGCTTCGTATCGCTAGGCTCGGACTCTTCCTTCTTCTTCGGCTTTGGGTCCTCGGAAGGTACTGGAATCGATAACGTCGGGTCGGGCATTGTTATTGACGATGAAGGTGGGGAGACGGAGAATGGACTTTGGTAAAGTGTCCTTTCTCTGTGGACGCGCGTCCTTGATCACACTCGTCAGCTCGGGGATTCCCGATCGCGTTTTCCGAAGTAACGTACGGTTACATCTCAACTACTTTTCTACCGCTTGCTTCGTTTTCACTACATCCTCGACGTCGCCAGAGACGAACGTGTGCGCGACGTTGGCAACCGTGGAACTTGGCTCTCCGTTCCCAGCGCGTGAGTCTATACTGCTGACCCTCGCTGGAGGTTCTGCTAGTGTTTCATCCACTCGCTCCATCTCAATCTCAACGTCGACAATGTCCCCCCCCACTCCGAGCGGAAAGTCTAACTCTTTCCTTGTGAGCATCCACTTCTTCCTTTTTTCTCCTTGGGCGAAGTGGAATGCAGGGATGAACCAGAACCAGCCCATGAAAATCTATCAGAATCCAATGCTTAAGCGAGAGACGTGAACCATAAAGTGAAAGAACCTACTTGACCGGTATAAAGTTTTGCCCTCAATTCTCTATTTGCGTCGACGATGATTCCTTCCACTCCATCGCTGAATACCTTGGTGGCGACGTCGTTTACCGAGGCCGTCTCTGATTTGACCTCCGGATGTTCGAGCCCCCTGTACTCTCCTGCGATGACCTCCTTGATCTGTCCCCACTTCTCGTCTGTCAGAGGTTCCATAACATACGTGATGACCTTTCCCAGCTCGTCCGTTTCTTCGCGACGCGGGTCGTCCGACGCCCCCATCCTCGCAAAACTCCTGACCATCTTCTTTTCGTCCCACTTCCCTGTCTTAAAAATGTCCGCCAGCTTGTCCTCGCCCGTGTGGCTACTGCCTGGTTTTAGAAGTCCCATGTGCCCGCCTTCGTCACGCGTGCGACGCTCCCACGACTCGAGAAGGGCCACCAATTCGTCGTCGAATCGCGCTAGAGATACCCAAACCTCGCCTTTCCCCTTGTACTTCTTTTCGCTCGCACGATCCAGAATGGCATTGGTCGCCCTGATGAATTGGTACTTGATGGCAGAAGCCTCCTTCATCCGTAATGTGATCGAAGTTATGCGAACCTTTGGATGCGGTTTGTCCACCCAAAAGTCTCGAGGAGTTCGATGTGACAGGAGCAGTGACCAGTAGTGTAGCCATCGCCTCTGGCTTGGTATGCTGACACCGTGCCTCCCTTTTTCACCCGGGGATGGCGCCTTCATCCTCTTGGACGTGTGAAGCTCTAGCACGCGTGCAAGAGCGTCTGATGCCGTCCTGCGTTTGTTCCCCTCGCCCGAGTTCTTTAGATTTGTTTCCGCGGGGTGTGTAGACCCATAGGCTTCCTGTGTTAATGGTACAGAAGGATCATCGGTGGGCATAGCCGATATAAATGCTTCGACTCGTTCTTCGGACAATTCCTCCGTATCCTTCCTTTTTGCAGCAGGGAGGATATCGTCGGTTGACATGAGATATGAGCAAGCCATCGTTCCGGACCGCCCCTTTCCAGCTGTGAAAGTGCATTACTATTAAGGACATTGGATCAGATATTCTCGAGAGTACCTTTGCAGTGGAGCACAGCCACCCGATCTTTGGAGCCACCGAGAAACGAATGTATCTCTCTCGCGGCGAGAGGGAGGACGGCCAGCGGAGGCGTGCTGCATCTCCTTTCAGGACGTAGGCCGAGGTGGATCGAGCCGCGACACTCACTGGTGATCTGGGAACGGGTACCTGCTCACGCGATCCTCAAAAACCGAGGAAGGGTACGAGTTCTCCGCTACAGGGCAAAAGTTGAATACCCAGTAATTCTTCCCATGGCGGGTGTCCAGAAACTTCTTTGCGTCTTCGCGTTTATTTCTGTAAAGGCCTTCCACACCGGACGCGGGGTAACCCATAACAATTACCCGATCCGTGATGTATACGAGATCTTGGATGTAAATCCGGGTACGGTTCCGTCCCCGCTGAGCTTTTGGGGGTGCTGTGAGTTGGTGCAAGGCTCACCTAGCTCGAGATCCAGCTTTTCATCCTTGAACCTGGCTTTGTCTCCGGATACGAGCCGCCGAACGAAGTCGGTCATGGTTAGGAGCGAACTCGTGATGTCACTCACCCTCGCACCACAGGCTCCCCGACGATCTCACAGTCACTCAGGTGAAAGTGATAAGATATCGGTACAGATTATCGACGAGCGCCGAGAAAGGTTCGCTCTCATATTCTATGTCACATCGTACGCGGTTGAGATTCAAGTCGTGGAACAGATGGTACTACCGTTAACAGGCGGGCAGACTGCGATCCAAACTACAACGATTTCTCCTGGTGGGTGGAGTTTCGTGTCTTTCTTCACCAGCGAGGACGATTCATGCTGGTCCAAATAGCTGCAGGGAAACATATGTCCAGCGATTCGGATATTCCGGAGTCAGTCCATCTCAAGAACTACCGTGACCTAATACGTCGTATGGTCAACGAGCAGCCCGATACCATATCCACACCACCCGATGTCCTTAGGCCATCCCCTCAACATCCGTCAACCTATTACGACGGGACCAACGACAGGGCCGCTTTTGACAGGTGGCTTCGCGCCCTCCTACTCTACTTCCGTGCTTCCATGATGTGTGGGGAGGTTTATGACGACCTTCGTGTCACGACTGCGGCCGGGTACTTGGAGGGGATTGCCAGGGATTGGTTCTTCGCAAGAGTCGCAGCGCCCGGATCTTCCGTCCCATACAAGTTTGAGGAAGTCGTTATCGGGATGGTTCGGGTCTTCGTTACATTCGAATCCCCGGGGTGGTCGAGTCCCCCGAACTATACCCCGGGCACAACTGCACGAGCTTTCCACTTCCAACTTCAATACTGGAACGAAACAAACAACCCTACCCCAACGGAGGCACAGGGGGATGCCCTCATTCGACATACGTTCCTCCAATGGATGCGTAAGGCTATGTTGGAGATGTACCCAGGGGAGGACAGGTTTATCACAGGATGGTACACAGAATGTGATAGGGACTCCAAGGAAATCATGCTAGATCAAACCCAAAGCACGCTGGATTGGCTCAGAGAGAAAAAGCAGGAAGATCAGGAAAGGAAAGATGGGAGGGATAGGAGATAGGGCATGCGAGCCTCCAGCTCAATCAGTAGTGTGTTCCTTGTTCGGTATCGTTGGCGATCCTCGGGTTAACTGTATTACGAGTGAGCGATGTGTCCGTGTCCCGAAACTATCCAATGTAAGGTTGGGTCCAAGTCCCACGGGGGGTCAGGACATTGGGTAAGGGTACTGCGCCCAACGTCCATGTCAAATGGTGTACCGGCCTCCAAGTCTGGAATGAATCCAGTACATCGAAGTTCAGTAAATGGCATCTTTCGTGCGGTCGTAAGGTGGTATATGGTTCTCTTTCCCGGGGCAGGCCACAAAATGATCTTGGTCTAAGCAGTTATCGATTTATCATTCAAATGGTACATTTCACAGTCGGTGCTCCCACAGAAAGAATGGGAGATACATCTATAGTGCCACAAGGTGGATACGACGAACAATTAATAATTCACGGGCAACCTTCAGAACTTCCCACGCCTCTTCACAAAATTCTGTGCAAGTCTGGGTGAGCAATGCAGAGTGACCGTAGGGGTAAGGAAGCTTACTTCGAGGTCTTGAGAAGTGGCCACTCCCAGTAAGAACTTTCGTTCCGAGTCCGTGACTATGGTATTGGCGGGTCTCAGTTAGCCATGCCCCATTGTGCTGAGAAGCGATGACGTACCGATAGCAAAAATGTTATGGACAAGAAAGAACTCTAGGTCACCCAAGGGAGTCAGCGGTGTGATGACGGTGTAAGGTGTTGAAGTCGATCGTTGGAACTTGATCATGTACAACGAAGCCTTCGCATTCTGTGTGCACGCCCGTCAATTCGCGAATAATAGGCGAAATACGCCGAAGTACGAACTGGATCAGCTTGACCGGCCTCCCATTTTTCCTTGAGAGCGCCAACATCAAGATAACCTATCGGTTTGCGACTCTTGTTGAGCACCCTGAGCTGCCGTATCAACTATTGTCCAATGGTCCACGGTGGCAAATCAAACACGCACGGGATATAGTCAAAATCGCGTTCATATGCGAGTTCCACGGCCCGACTAATTGACTCGTCCTGAGGCAAGGCGAAAGCCGGTGGGAGTTGCAGATCCTACATGGAGGTACATAGATGTCATCACCCGTTCGGGTGCACGGCGGAGACTCACGGACCTCAACCACGGCACCGCGGTATTTGTCGCTACTCAGAGCTGAAGTTGTCATGGGGGTTGTTGCGGTGGTGGCCATGGGATCTTGGGGAGAGAGTATAAAGGGTAGAGTCGGTCGATAACGGGGACGGGGGACGCGGATCAGCCACTTGGCCTTTCTCGTCGACCGGCCCACGGATTCCGCAGGGTTACTCGACTCTCCCTCGTCACCGGCGACCGTCACCTGCTTCTAGGCCTATGAATGATTGATCCATCTATCTTTATATCGATACTTGGCACCCCTCCGTCATCATCGACGCTCGCGACACCGACATATAATACTCTCGATGGACGATCAGCCTCAAGCAGCTGTAAGCTTACCCCTTCAATCTACCTTACTACCATCTACGAATTGCTCAAATATTGCGATGGCTACTCGACAGTCCAGGAAACGAGATACGCTCTCTCCGATATCGACCTCACCCGAATCTCTCAACCCACCGAAAACACCCCCTCGCCGACGATACCCTACGCACCTGAGCCAACGTCATGACCCGGACCGTGTACCACTCCATAGACGAGGAACCTCCAACACTTATGAACGTATGGAGGACTTGCTGAGGGAGGCCGGTTACAAGGAGACGAGGGTCTTCACCCCTGAAGCCGAGAGATTCCCTGCGGATGGAGATAAGCGGAGGGGGGATGCGGAGGGAGGAGGGTTGAGCGTCAAGGAAAGCGTTGGTGCGGTAGTAGGCTTCTTGGCGGGCTTAGTCCCTGGCCAGTCGAAGCAGAATGTGGGGACATCCGCACCAACGGATTTACTCGCTAACGATCGGGAGGCCTACCCCGGACGACCCCATCCTCCATCTCCCCTCGCAAACAAGGTCGAACAGTCTTCCTCGAATTCGAGCAGTCTGCGGTCCAAGAAGTTTACGATTACTCCCCCGAAGCAGCGTCCTATCTCTGCTGATTTCGAGACACCTGGAACCTCGGGAGATCCACGTCAGGGTCACACGACACCTGGAGATAGGAATCGGGGCTCGGATCAGCGAAGTCTACGTTCTCAGTTGTCTGTTGCGAGGCTTCAGCCATCGCAATCGGCAGCGTACAACTATCTGCGACATATGGCATCGACACCCTCCATTCAGAGACGCCTCAGCGACGAGGATGCATCTATCGTAGACCTCACGGAACACGTTCCTCCTCCTCTACCCATCGCGTGGCGCGAGAACGTCATAGCGGCTATGAACATGAAGGGTTCTATATCCACTGGCGCGCTCACCGAGAGACATCGAGGGCTCACTCGGCCGAAGTCGACGCGTACTCTTGGGGCCAGGGACAGTAGGAAGAACATCCACGAGCCAACGGACGAACGACGGGGTAGGACAATTACCAGGGAGCGATCTTCCCTCGCTCCCCCTCAAGTCCATACCCCGCGATTGCCTTCTCCAGGTGCTGTGTCAATGATCAACGTGACGTGCAAATCAGCACCCGGTTCGAGATCGGCTTCCATTGTCCGAGGCACGGTCACAGGTGGCCTACTCGATATCTCTCAGCTCGACAAGGCCTTCAGGGACAAGGGAAAGGCCGTTCGGCGGCCGTCGAGGCGAATCCGATCTCAAGTACCGTCCTTGGTGGTGACTGGGGTTGAGGGTGACGAGTGGGGCGGAGCCAGCAGCGAATGTGGTAACACGCCGTTTCATAAGAAGCAAGAACTCGACTACGATGAAGATGACGACGACGAGGGGGAACTGGACCTTGCAAAGATGTTAGTTAACCCCAAACGACAACAATCGATACAAAGTTTACGACACCACCTACAAATGCATACCAGCCTTAGTCAGGTACGAAAGTCAAGTGGCACGAGCGGAGTGGAGCATTGGATACACGACGAGGATACCGAAGATGACTATTCTTCGCTCCGCCGGGCGGCCGCTCGAGATAAGTCTTCTTGGTCGAGGCGAAGCGCGAAGGGAAGGGGGAGGATTCCAAGTGGTTGGGAGGAGGAGTAGATCTGGTTTTTTTCATGGACATATCTTATCATCTGGCGTAATCTCTGCGTGCACACACCTCACTTGAACAGACACGTTGTCAATGTAAGAATTTAGAGTTGAAGTTATTTTATCTCTCGAGTCATGTGATTAAACACGGTCACCTGATGCCCGCGTCCTTCTGTTTCTCACGCCCTGCCCGCTTCCAACGACGACAACGACGACGACGACGACCTCTTTGCCCAGCGACATTGTCATTCCTTTTACAACAACTCTCATCCGATGCCCGTGACGAATAACAAGCAGCCCATCGTCGCTTACAATGCTCCCGCGTCCGCTCCAACGTCACCTGCTACCACCCGCCGTGGTCACCACAACCCACCAGTGACTCCTCAGAGGATAACCCGATCTGCTCCCAGGCAGCAGCCATATCACTTTTCCCCATTGACCCCAGCAACAAATACCTCGACCCCGTACACCCCACTCAGCTTGCGTTCACTTTCGTCCAACGGGTCCACTCTTACCACCCCCATCTCTGCGGCGAGTAGAAGATTGAGTCTCACTCAGTCCCCGGAGGTTGGGATCCAAGTGAAAAATCAGCGCCAAAAAAGTTTTGCCGATATCGCCCACAATTGGAGGAACCGAGCGAACGAAAACGGAATAAAGGTTACGTCCTCGAGAGAGTCCCAATATGCTGATGATGAAGGTAACTGTCTGCCACTACCGGATGTCATCTCCTGGCTTCTGACTCCCCATCGCTCAGGTGCATTTGCCTATTTCCTCTTCACTTTATCGATTTGCTTATCTACTTCACAGCAACTGATTGCACTAACTCGGATGTCAACTCCCCAGCTTTGGCACGCAATGATGGTATGCTATCTTTGGTAACTATGCCCCTCAGGATCTGACCTCCCTCCCCCTTCCCAGTCCTTTTCCCGTCGCCTCTTTTGCCTGTCCAACGACGCACCCGCGCTCTTTCCTACGCTGAACCTCCCCAACCTGCCCTCCGTGTTGGTTATCCCATTCCCAATGAACCATGTACCCCGAACCGCAAGACCCTGGCCACTTTGAATACCCCACCGCCCAACGCGAGCATTATCAGTAAATTAAAGATTAAAGGCAGTACTACCGAACCCCCTGCTCCTCGTCGCAGATTCTTGGCACAACCCGTAAGCTTCGAGGAACCAACCAGGTCCAGACATCTACTGATAAGATGCCACGACAGATCACGAGCGACCTATGCAATATAGATGAGGATGACTACACGCCCTATCCCCCGGCCTTCCCAACTGCGAACCAGACATACGGACAACCACTGTACATTAATGACCCATTCAACGCGACTATCATCCCTCCCTTCGGTGAACCCGGGTTCGGCGTCGAAGATCCCATTCCCCTTCAGGTCATTAAACCCGAACTTTCGAGTTGTTCCATCTGTGAACTCCGCGCGAATACCCTCGCTATTTTAGAACCCTGCGCCCACCCCCTTTGTTCTGCCTGTCTTACTAGGTATGCTCTCTTCGATTCCTTTTGATATCTACTGGACAACCTCTCCTTTAGTGCCCTAAATATCGTCGGGGAAAAGGACATGCAGTGTGCCGTCTGCAAGATCAACGTCGAGAACTTCCATTTGAAGAGTTTCAATGCAAAGGAGACAGCCCCACGGCCCGTGAAGGCTGATGGAATGGATAGCCTCTTACCCAGTGCATTTGACGTCAATCCGTTCTTGGTCACACCCACCAATCCTGCTATCCCGAGATCTTCCACTCCCGTGGGATTCCCTACCCCCACCGCTCGGGGTAAGGACCCGGTTGTGCTTAGGATTGATAATGTTCCCTGGGTATGTCTTAGCTGGGCTGACCTCTTCTCGATGCTTACAAGGATCGCAGGATATTACTCCCCCCATGATCGTCAACTGGTTGAAGCAACCTGTCACCCGTGCCCACGTCCTACTCGATAGGAAGGGCAAGACTTTGAGTCACGTCTTTGTTGAAATGGTCAACGAGGATGCAGCAAAAGTTGCACTCAGGACCACTCAGAATTCGGTCCTTGGCCAAGGCAAGCGTGCTCGCGGTGTCACCGTTACCCGTAGCAGCCAGGAGGAACTCATGAAAGCCGTAAGTTCCCTACGTCCTTATCGACAGGACCGACTAACTCACACTACCTTAGTTGTTCTCATCTTGGCAGGGCAAGTTTGATGGATCCCGCCCCTCCTTGGCTGGTCTCCCCAACGAGACCGTCGTCGCAACTTTGCAAGCTGGATTGATGACCGAAGGGGAGCTTAGCGCTTTGCTTCACCTTATCCGTTCCCCAGATGTGCGTTGTATTGAATGTGGCTAAGAACGTCGATGCTGATGATTGAATAGTCTCACTTCTTGAAGGTTCCTTGCCTCCCCTTCTACTCCTTGATTAGCATCCTCTCCAAGTTTCCCTCTGATGTGGACAGCCGTGTATTCTGGTCGAGCGCATTGAGAGACTTTTTGTACGGTGAGTAGCCGTTTCTCTTGGTCCGACAACATCTGACGTCTTGTATTGTAGATATCACCTATGGTATGCATTGTAGCTACCAGGACTCTCTTTGTTCTAACGCATCCATCCAGCTGCTGTGCAGATCCTCGTTTCTCGTGAAACCTCTAACAATACCTTTGGACACCCTAACCTCCTTCCCGATCTCCTTGAGGCGGGCATCAATTGCCAAGGTAGGGGGATTTTTGTTTCCTATGAAAAGTATCTAATTCCACTCCTAGCTTTCACCGAGCTTCAAATCGGGCGACTCTCTGATCTAGTTGATGCCAACCCGGAGCGTACGATCGCTTCTTCTGTCAATACCTCCAACTGTGACCTGCGAAGTTCTCCCGCGACCTCGTCTTCTAGTAACAGACGCAGTGTCAGCGGTAGCAGCATCCCATTCAAGCGTCGCGTCTCTCATGGCACGTCCTCCTCTCGTGGTCTCACCCCTGATATCACCCACTTCGATGACATTGCTAAAGAGTTTGGTGTGGGACCCGACCTTGTCGAGGCCCTCGCGCAGAGGCTTTCTGGAATGTATTGAGCGGCCGGGTCCGCGACCCGTCATTTTTATCCTTTCTCTTTGGTTTTCCTCACCAATGAGCGCTTGTTGACCTGCCATGTCAGGGTGTTTTCTCCTCTCGTCTGGATGCTTTGCATTAAAACGGATTGCTTATTTCATCACTCGTGATCATTATGAGGTGTTTTCCTCCTGTCTCCATATGCATCATGCCCTCCTTCGCCAATACTTGTAAACGATAGACATCCGGTCCAGGACATCTTGATTGATAGTCCTGCCAAAACCAACCAGAGATCGACCGGCTTTCCATTAACTTCTTCATCTCCTACTTTCAGGAGTTCCCCCTTTTTGCCTTTGCTCTCGAGAATTTGTGCCTAATGTTTTCCTCACCCCTCCAGAATGTTTTCCAGAGTGTTACCTCCCGTGTTCCTCATTTCCGTCATTCAGTATGTGCATACCCTTCCATTATTGTGTCTTCCTGTAACGGCTTGTGATGCCAACGAAATCCAATGGACATTTTTGTTTGCGGTACAACCTTGGAGGAGTTGTCCCTTAGGTTCCCGCGAAATCGTAACTCCGATGTCTTAACGATCAGGCACTATCTGAGAGCAATTCGAGGAATGCAACCACGGCCCTAGCCGTCTTTTCCCCGCTGTCATCAACAACAAAACCTTCGTCAACATTAACATCATCTTCTTCCTCTTCAACTTCGGTCGCTTGTGATTCCTCGATCCTATTCCGTCCCCTGGCCACTCTAGCCATAACCTCCCCATAAAACTCGACAAACTCCCTGGCCGTGTCAACAAGAACCATTAACTTTTGCTTGTTAGTGTCTCCAGGGAGCATAGTGAGAATAGACGTCTGGTTCTCCAGGTTGTCTCGCATGAGAAGTCCAAAGAGGACGGCGGTGTGCCCTTGGATGATGGGTTCCATTTCGTTGCCCGTGTCATCCACGTTGGAATTGGATTGATTGTTTCTGTGGTCGAGGAAGATGGTGAGAAGGGGCGAGAGGGCCGTCGCTCTGTTCAAGCAGTGGCAGGACCGAATGCAGCCTCGTCTTCCGGGACATGTGTGACTGAGCACTAGAGGAGAGATTAGCGTCTAGGCAAAACCGCACAGTTCTATCAGACGTACAGGTTTCCCGGATAAGGTCCTTGGCCCGCTCGTCTACTTGCACAAGGTTCGTAAGAAGCCCGAGAGCCAGACATAACCTATCAGAAACGTGGATCTTATCTTCATAGGATTTCGCGCTAGCGATCCTGTGATGCGATGACACTATGAAGCGGACGATCATGGGTACTGTCAGATCATCGTCCAGTAGCGCGCCTGACCAGATTTCATTATCGTGGGAGAGGTTTACGAGAACACGGAGAGCGGATTCATGGCATTTACGGACTGGGAGAACGTCAGGCCATCTCGCGGAGAGAGTTTTGTGGGACGAAATACTTACACTGAGAGACAGTATCTTCACCGCTGGCTTCGCGGATGAGGATATCGGTTGCAAGGGAGCACGCTAGTAAGCCCTCGATAATTTCGTTCATGCTTTGATTGAGGGCTTCGTAAGGAGGCACATCATCATCAATCCCCTTACGATCCCACCTTCCAAGGAGATATGACTCGAGGAGCCTCAGACAGTTCTCAACGCATGCGAACGATGGAGCACTGGAGTCTGTGCGAGCTTGCGGAAGGAGGGGGAGACCAGTGAGGTAACCAGAGATACGTGGGGGGATGAGCGACAGTTCGGATCTCAATGTGAGTGATAATGTGGTAATGTGAGAAGAATGGAGGAGGGGGGGCGGGAGCGTTGATAGAGAGCATGCTACGAGCAAACGATTGGATATCTGGGATAGGTTTATATTTCAGTCGTAGGGATACTGGAGGGATGAACTCCTTACCGGCGTCCCTCTTGGAAAGATAGTGGATTTGACGATGACCTTGTTAAGGTTACTAAGCTGGACAGGTTTGAGTTCTACGAGCGGGCATAAGGTTGATCAGCGGAACCTCACCGGGAGTTTGTCTGTGCGGCCAAACCCTCTTTGCTTCAGCTCAATGTCATTCTCCACGCCATTTAAGATACAAAGCGGGTCATTTTTACGAGTCATCATCGCTAGCCTTTCAAACAGTGCAGGAACGAGGTTCCCCCTACTTGCGAGATCGACGAGGTCCCTTGGATCGCGGGAAACCAGTAACACGAATGCATCGAGGGCGGTGCCTAAGATTCGGTCACCTGAATCACCATCGGCCGCTCGCAATGTCTCCCAGGCGTGCATCACGAAGTCTGCAGATCGGGCTTTACGAGAGAACTGTGGGTCCGCCATCTTGCCTACCAGCTCCGCGGCACTTAGTACATTCATTAGTATCTCGTTGATTGAAAGAACAGCACACATACCTTCCTCGCTTAACGCTTAGTTCTGATTCAGGGGTCAACCCCTCGAAGAGATAACCAACTTCATCATTGAACCTCCGACTCTCCCCCGTGTTGCGCAACTCTGTGATACTTCGCAGCTCACTAACGCTGGGGCCGGGAAGAGGTACCGGAGGAGCTCTCCCCGGCTTCCCCTTCTTTTTCTTAAGCCAAGTGGTCGACCCTTCCGCGAGAGGCTGGTGGGGATCATCCTCCGAGTTGTCGACGCCCCACCGGGAACGCAGGGATGTGTACGACTCGTGGGTGCCAAATTCGTCCTCCTGGCTCTGCAGTAGACTTGCAGCAGAATCTTCGGTCAGTTGCGAGTCATTCAGAGAAGGGATCTGATTCGCGGGTATGGCGATAAGGAAGCTGCGGGAAGCACCCCCGTAAGTACGGAGGTTCGTGGCATGGTCATTCGCATGAGGAGAGTCGTCAAAGGAAGTCGATTTTGCCATCTTGATTGAAGTGTTAGTCGATGGTGCCTCCTCTGTCAGGTCTATCACGGTATCTGTCTTCATCGATAAGAGGGATTGACGACGAGTGGAATCCCGGTTTTCAGGCTCGAAAGGGCCACTCCCAGAGGAAGAAGGAATACCATGTGTCCTGGCAACCATTCTCCGGGCCATTCCAGTGGTTTTGGGCATGGGTTCGGATAGTTTGGAAGATTTACCATCCCCAAAGCTGAACAAGTCGGAGAAGTCGACCGCTTTCTCTTTACCCTTGTTGTTCGGAGGGCTACTCTTCTGAAAAGTGGTACCCGCCGACTGAGAGCGGGTGATCAGTTCCGGTCGTTCAACCCGATGAGATTTTACGTCGGAAGTATCCTTAGCGGTAGGTGAAGTCTTCTTATGCCTGTTCGCTGTCGCAGCCGTCAGGCGGAGGCAGGTAAAGTTTGATATCAACCTACCGGTTGTTTTGGCCGGACTGGAAGCCGTGGTGGATCTACGTGCTTTCGCCGTCGCCGGGGTTAGTGTAACGTCTTTATCCACTAAAATTGAAGGGTTTAGATGAGTTTTCACTGGAGGTTTCGTCGAGAAAACTTGCTGTTGTCGTCACCGGAAGCGGAAGAGCCTTCATCACTGACTCTACTCCGTTTCCCTGGTCTATCGAAGGAGGGACGCTCAACACTCTCTGTCTTAAGATCTGTGGTCGAGCGAGACCGCTTGGATCCTCTGCGTCCGTAGGTTACCGTTGGTTTGTGCATTCTGGTTGCGGGGGTGGCCTGCGGAGGTCGGTTGTTATCCGTGGCTGTCGCCGCGCCTCATTTGTCGGTGATCGACAGCCGACGCGCTCAGGTCCAACCAACCACCCACCTCGCCGACAGCGACGACAACGATGGCACACCCGATGTTCAGCCCGGTGCAGCGGCAAGAGTCGTTCCGGTTGACACGAAAAATCGCAAAGACCCCGACTTCCAAGGCCCTCACTGTTAGCGTCAAGTGGCCACACCCTAAATCCTACAAGGCTACCCCTCATGCGCTTGCCGATGCTGGCTTCTACTGGAACCCCAACCCGACTGCGAAAGACAACGTTTCGTGTTTCCTTTGTGGCGAAGACATTAGCGACTGGGAGGAACACCACGACCCTCATGTCATCCACTACGATCGATGCGGGGAATCATGTGCATGGGCTATCGCGCGGTGTGGGATTTTTGCGGTGGATTCAGATTCCCACCTAAAGTGAGTTCCGGACTGTAACTTGTAAAATCCGACGCGTTATCACATCTCCTGTGTAGTTTCAAGATGGGGAACGACCCTGACCGGTTGCCCTGTGGAAAGTTCCTGGAGAACAAGCGCTACATGATATTCATGCATGGTGACTGGCCACACGAGAAGACCAGGGGGCACGCTGTCACCTCACGTAAGGTGTGCTTTTCCCAATCCCTTCCCTTGCAATTGGCTCAGTGCAATGCAGATGGCTGGTGCCGGATTTTTGTTCACCCCACACGAACCAGGCGATGACACAGCCAAATGCTTCTACTGCGGTATCGAACTTAGTGGATGGGATCCTGACGATGACCCTGTGTATGTCCTGCTTATTTCACTTGTTGCAGCGGTCCTGACGTTCCAGTGAGGAACACCGGCGAAGGATTGCGAAACGTGGCACCGATTGCCCCTTCTTCACCGCAAGAATCACGGAACTTCCTGAGAAGAAGAAGACCATCCGGAAAACTACGTCTAAAGCATCCCTCCAGACTCAGAAAACTGCTCGAACTCGTTCTACCAAGGTCCCCGATCCGGAACCCGACTCCGATGACCAGGAGGACAATCTTGGGAGGAGTACCCGTTCTCGGGCCGCCAAAACAACGAAGACCCCTGCCCGGGCTCCTGCTCGAATTACTACCACCACCAGATCTAGAGCCACATCCTCAGTCGCCGAGACGGACGAACCTAGTGAAAGCGACGTAATCGAAGTCACGAAACCCAAAGCCAAGGGGTCGAAACGAAAAGCGAAGGATGAAACGACGGCCGAAGAAGAGGACGAACCCGAGAAGACAGCGAATCCCCCCCGCAAATCAACCCGGGCGAAGAAAGCCAGAGGCGCTTTTGAAGATATAGAGGTCGACGTGAATTTCGAGGAGTCAAGGCCACGCCAAGCCCAGTCTCGTAAATCGGCGCGGTCGAGGTCCAAGGCTCCTGCTGAGGGTTCGGACTCGGACCTCAGTGTCAAGAGCACCAGGAGCACCAGGAGCATGAGGAGTACTAAGAATACCAGGAGCACCCCCAAGTCCAAAGGGAAAGCGAGAGCCCAATCGGAGGTGGAGGAAGCCGGGGAGGAGGGAGCAGAAGAAGACATGGCCACTCCGGTCCAGTCGCTCAAGAAGAGTAAACGTTCCGTAGCTCCACCGAAATCTACCAAGGCGCGGAAACTCGCAACGGAGTCCGTCGAATCTGAATCCTCGGAAGTGCCACCACCTCCTCCCCCGAAGTTGCCGAGGTCTACTGTCAAGTCACGCAGGAAGGTTATTGAGTCTGAGTCGGAAGACTGGCAGAGCGCGCAGGAACATGTTGCACCAACTCCCAGGCCCTCTACGACAAAGAAGGCTAAAGGGCGTCCACCAAAGGCCACCAAAACACCCAAGGCTCTGCCGAAACCGCCTCCTGTCCCTCCCTCCCTCACTCCCACTTCCAACGTCTCGGCATCGTATATGTCGGAGAGCGAACTTCGTATCCCCATGCGTGAGGATTTTCCTAAACCAAAAAAACCTGTTGCCAAGGTCGCCGCCCAGCCTTTCCACGAAAAGCCTGGTAATCAAAATCGCGCTTTGGCCGAGTCTCGTACTCAACTACAGAGTTCGTCGAGACTCCTGTCGATTGGCTCGAAGGAGAATGCAAATGATAGAAATGCCGTAGTCATCGATGCCTCAGACGACGAGGACGATACGAGACAGTTTGTTGCGTCGAAGAGCACGGTGTATAATTCCACTTCATCAAACCCACCGAAGGCCAACGGTGTCTCGACCAGCGTAACTCACAAACCGAAGTCGACCATGGCCAAGAAGCGGGAAAGTTTTATAGGGGTTGTCCTCTCGTCCTCCCCTCGGATCACGCACCAGTCTACTAAGGCTCATGGGGAGGTGGCCGAAAGGTCTCGGGTAGATACCGACGTGGACGAGGCTACGGCGCTTGACCAACCAAGCAGGAGCGCCGAGACAGATCGCGATTCACCAGTCGCAGTGGACAAAGGAAAGGTGAAGGCAACGACAATTCTAATCAAACCCAACCCCCCCTCACCTACATCCAAGCACAAGCAGAAAGCGGTTGTTCAATCTGAGGCCTCGGACTCGGCGATGGAGGTGGACGATCGTGACGACTACGAAACCCAGGACGTACAGCCTGTCCGGGATTCACGCCAACCTTCGACACCTCGCAGAGACCCGCCTAGGAAGCTGTTCGGGGACGAGTCAAATCCCTTCACGGCGGCTCCTCGGCTGGATTCAAACGATGCTACGAACCCGCTCTCGGTCTTCGACGTTTCGTCTGGAAGGATGCCTGCGGAAGCGATCTATGCTCTCGCGGAAGAGGAGAAAGAGATGACTGTGGAGGAATGGACAAAGAGGGAGTTGGAGATCCAGCTCGAGTTGTTCAGGGAACATGGATTGAGGAGGATCCGTGAGTTCAAGGAGAGGGCGGCGGAGGCGAGAGGACGGATTGAGGCGTTGTGAGGGTGCTTTTTTGTTGTCTACCAGAAGAACTTGTGTAGCCCGGTTGTTTAATGCTATCTTATGCTTTCATGTCCATGGTTTGCCTCCCCAGAGCTGAGACCTGGCGGGCCGACCGGGTGGCCGGAAAAGGCAAGCGAACAAATTACTCGCGTGCGCGGGTCACAGCAACCAACAGTTCAACCGACAAAAAGAAGACATACGGGTTTTGTCCCGAACGCCACCACCACCACCACCAGACGGCTTATGACCTCGCCTGCCAATCCCTCGCGCTTCTGAAAGCATGCAGATCGCAATCCCAGGTGCATCCTATCGACCCGCTCGGCGGCCTGACAGAGGCATTTCCGCTGACACCATTTGAAATCAAACAGACTTTGACGACGACGACTACCTGACCCCCGTCCCATTCGGAAAGCTCGGTGCAAACACCAGTCTGTTTGGCGGGCATACCTCTGGTCAAGATTCGCCCACCCTCGCCTCTACACCGCTCCCTGATCGCTCCTTCCACACTCGGGGAGACTCGATAACTTCTGAGGATTCAGGAAGCTCGTTACCCCACATCTCTCGCAAGCCCGGCCCCAGCTTTGCTCATTCTGCACAATCCTCTGTGACCAAGGAACCCCCCCACAACACTTCAGTCTCCCCGTTCGCGAAGAAGACATCCTTTGCCTCGCTCCGAAATGCATTCAAGACGGGGAAGACCACGTATGAGACTCCACCGGTCCCCTCATTGGACCAACCTTATCCGGTGCTGAAAAACCCGTTTAACCGGTCCACCTCTTCACTTGCACAGAATCCTCCTTCATATCGCCGACCCTCGATCAATACCGCCAGCCCACGTCCCATGACACCTGGTTCGGAAGTAAGGAGCTCAAAACGGATAACTTCCCGCTCCAGAACCCACAACTATGGACGCAATCAGCACTCGCGCTCTGGGTCATTGTTTCACAGTTTGGATCATGGAAGTGATGGCTTATTTGGATACGGCTCAGGTCATGGTGCATCATCCTCCCCCCCTCCTGTCCCACCTGTCCCGAACGCCTTTGGGCATAGTTTTAGGAGCGAAACACCGCCTGGCTGGGAATATGAGGAGAAGGTTTCCATCGAACCGCAGACACCATCCGACTACGCTTTACACGCGATATTCATGCGATTTGCCAGTGCTGCCGAGGTGAAGATGGAGAGGTTTTTGAAACAGCCCATCGAGCGGGAGCCTTCATTGCCAGAGTACATGGGCCCAGGGGTTGACATCAAGTTCGACGAGCTGTTGAACTCTCTCGGGAGGATAGGGCAACGGCACGCCAAACCTGTCCTGGAATCCATTATGAGATGGAGGAGAAGCCAAAACGATGGTGTGGAGCCAGAATATTCAAGGAGCCACCTCGTCCAGTCGCCTCACACGAACCGTGGTGCTCGGTTTCCGGACGCTTCTGCTATCCTCAATGAACGGAAATCACTTGCCGCTATTTATATCATGTGCCGTGCGCTGATAGCGGTCGTTCAGTCATTACCCAAGGACGCCCTGGGTGACCAGACAGGGTTTAACCTTGAGGAGACAATGTTCGAGCAGTTTCGGAAACCAGACCTGAAGCTTCTAGCGCAGAGCGCGAATCATAGGTGTAATGCAGAACTGTTTGCCAAGTTGTTGGGGTTGTTGGCCAATGTCAGGTCGGTGCTTCTGGCGCTCGGAAGGGATATACAACGTAAACCCGTTTTTCTAGGTTCATTGGTGTCACGGATCGATTCTTGGCCGAACTTCGGCCTGTCTCTTCTGGTCAGGTACCGAAAGACATGGATTTGCGATACGAGAACCTCGTCAGGGGGTTGCGTCACGTTCATCTTAAGGTACGCCCGTCTACACAGCGATTGATTCCGTACTAATGGGTCTTCAAGGTCTGGCCACCAGAGACGTTTGAAGAGAGCGCAGAGTTCCTTGAATCCCTTTCGAAATCTTTTGAGAACGCCCACGGAGTGCGCTTCAAATCTGTATTTGCAGAGACTCTTGTAGAGATCCTGCACCCCACGGGAAAGGTACGCTCCTGAGGTTCTACTCACGAACAAAACTGATCCTCCATGGGACAGACGATACAAGCGGAGGTTAATGATCCTCAGTGGGCAAAAGCCATCAAGACGATCGTGCCAAAGGCGAAAGATATGGTTTCTAAACCGAGATACTGGCTCGTTGCGTATCCACTGTACATCACATCGCTATGTGTGGCCCCGCTGGAGTATTTCCAGCAGAATTGGGTGGCCTGCTTTGAAGCTGGTCTTAACAAACTGAAGGTATGTAGATTGCAACACATTTTTCCTGTTCCGTCACTTATTCTTCGCATCACAGGAAAAACCTGCTCGCGTTCCAGTTATGAATGGCATGATGCGCCTTATCTGGACCTACTGTTTTCGCTGTAACGAGGCTCCCTCTACCGCAACCGCCAAACTCGAACCAATTCTACGCCATTTCTTTCCCGCCAATCGACATTCTGTCTTCCCTCACGACGACCGCCTGGAACCGTTCATTTTCATCCTACACTACATCATGAGCCGGCACTTCGACTTTGGAACAGACTTTTGCATGGAACTCTTGAATGAGGGACCCATTCGCAATTCCCAGTCGCAGAACATCTCCCATCTTCTTGCCCCAGAAAGGATTAGCATCGCTATTCAATCGATCCTGTTGTCGTTGTACGTCATCGAGAAGGAGGAGTCTTCACCCCCATGGCCATCGAGTTCCGAGTTTTCTCATCCGCCCCTGAGGAAGGATATGGAGATGTCTTCCGATGTTCTTCCTCCCTCGGTTCTATCACACACGGGTGTTAAGGACTTAATGGATCGCTGTGGACCGGCCTTGGCATTGATAACCTCTTCCTGCGCGCACAACGTGGGAAATATGCTCGTCATGGATGATCAATGGTCTTACGCTCGCATAAACCCATCTTTCGAGGAAGCCCAAGATTATATCACTCGTCGCCACCCCGAGGGCAGCGTCACGTATCCGATCACCCTAGTTCCCCAGATCAATGTCCTCAAGCTTTGCTTCCAATCATGGCCTCGACTTCTTCACTCGTCACTTCCACTCAATGATGCCCTCGATATGCTGATCAGGGGGACCGTGCACGTCGAACCAATGGTCAGGGATATCGCCGAGGCAACCCTCAAGAGATTCATGTCTGATCCGGAACACGCTTCAACACTCCTTTCGCGCTTCGCCATTATGCTGTTCGACCCAAGCGGAATCTCAAACGAGGTATCCGGGCCGAAGATGTTTGTCGATTGCAGACGGCTGCTCAACTTGTGGGCGGAGCTTGTGGAGGAATGGATTCAAGGATTCCTGCAGAACGCGTCCAAGACACCACTCACGTCGACTTCTACGGCAACCGGTTCACTCACCGAAGAGGAATGGAAGAAGGTTGAGCGGAGATTGGAGGAGATCGAAGCTGCGGCTCTTTTCCTCCTTACGAACGTCACATCTAATATCCTCTCTGTCGGCGTTAAGGTCATCAGGATGGTTGGAATATTCTACTCCCAGTTGGGTCTCCAAACATCTGCTGTCGTCAGTGCCCTCCACGGTCGCACTTCCCGCCTCTACTTAACTGGATTCGACGATCACCTTGAAGAATCTGATCTGGAGAGGCTAGAACAGTGGAGGATGTCCAAGAAAGACGATGTCCCCTTGAGGGTAGCCGATAGTGATGACATCCGGGACCGCGACCTTTGGGACCACATCTATTCCTCCATCATTCAGGGATGCATGGACCACCCCACTCCGGTATTGATCAAGTTCCGAGAGATGCTTATCGCGTCTGCGACGAAGTACCATCCTTTCATCGCATCTTCTGCAGGTCTCAGTAATCGAGTTCCGCGATCTGGTACCGCTGCTGGCGCCGGTGTTCACGGCCACGCGGGGCAGTCGAAGTTAGGGCCTCCGGATGCAAGTATTCACGTTTACCAATGGAGGTCCTGGGTCAAAATTATCTGCGTAACAGCCTCGGTGTCAGATTCAAGACCAGTCCTCAACAACGTGGCGTCGATTAACACTCCGAGGGACCATGCTCGAGTGCTGTCGGATAATAACTTCGACCGGGAGAGGATGACTACAAGTCGGGGTTTGTTCCGCTACCTTGCTCCGTTCCTTGACGCGGAGCATTCCGTCTTTCGACACGCTGCGGTGTTCTGTATCAGTTCGTTACCACCATACGGATACCCCCAGCTGCTGGAGGACCTGAACTCGTTGGCGCAGAGACAGTTCTTTGACGACTCTCGATCCAAGTCCACCCAGCCTCAACCCGTCGCTGGTCGGACGCGGAGACACATCAAGTTCTACACCGCGGTGACGAGGATATATTTCCTTACGGCGAACCTGTTATTGGAACAACGGTCTGCCGGACGTCAAGCTGCCCTTTCACATGTTCTCAAGTTCGTCAGGCGGACCCAGAGTTACCTCGCGTCACCAGAGAACAGGGATCTCTACACCCTCCAACGACTCAGGCGTTACTTCTGTGGCACCGCTGAGCGGGTTTTCGAAGGGATGGCAACCCTTAAAGACTCGGATAGGTTCATCCCACCCAAAATCCACCTGTTGTTATACAGGCTATGCGAGGAGTGGTGCCAGTTTGGGAAACAGTCGGACGCGGTGAAGAGGCGATTGATTTTGATGCAGAAAACTGCCGCTACCGGCGCTCCTGAACCACAGTTACAGGCGGAGGCAATCGAGAGATTCCAGACGGAGACGAAGCAACTGTCTGCCGCAGCAGTCGGGGCTCTTGCGTCACTATGTGTAAGGGTTTCTTTCTCTCTCTACCATCGAGCAATCGATTGAAAGGGGTAATGGTTCCAGAACAGGGCCTTCTTCCCCCCGGAAGTTTCATCTGGCTCCCCAACGGATACAATGGCCGCGGACCAACTCCGGCCCTTAGAGGCGGCTCCCACTCTGGACAGGCTTATTGCCATCTTAGCTTCGTATAAACCAGCCATCCAGGCACTGGGAAAGTACGTGAATCCTCGAAGTACGGGGGGCGCAGCACTGAACATAGCATTCCAGAAAAATGTTGCGGTCCCTTCTGGCTAGCAGCTCGCAGGATACTAGTCTAGCCGGAGAAGCGTTGCGTCGTGCCTATGTCTCCACCAAAGAGCTTGATACGAGCAATGTCCGCTTCTTTGAGGCCGTCGCGGAGGTCATTTCCAACGAGATTACACACGGATTCTCTTTCAGTCAAGTCGTTTGCCTTGGTTTATCAAACCTCTGTCACCGAACTGCCCAAGTCCGTCTCCAAGCATTCAGCATGCTCGAACGCATACACGAACAGCACTCTGGCGTCATTTCCTTGGCCCCACACGAAGCTGGAATTGGAAGTTGCGCTCCCGGGACCCACCTTCATGCCCATCGCTTGATCTCTCAAGTGCTGGCGGGAGAACACCCAGACCAAGCAACATCAGTTCTCGCCCAATTGGACGATTGGCTTTCCTTCCTCCAGGAATCCGGCACAATCACCCTTACCCTTCTACAAAGTTTGGAGTATTGGATCTCGAATATCGATCTGACAGACGAGAGTAAATCTCAGCTGTCGAAGCAAGGACGGACTTGCATGTACCACCTCATCGCATTGACCCTGCGCTTCTCGGAGACCTATCCAGAACAGGTCTTGGTGCTTTGGACCGGACTTGTCGAGTCGCCCAACCAGTCGAACGGTCTCGCGGCCACCAGGTTTTTACTCGAGCAATCCCCAAAGATCGCCAGCACTGCCTTCATCGACTGCGCCGCCAAAGTTGTTGCCTGTTTAGCTCAGTCCGTTGTTGGGAGAACCCTCTATACGGAGGTCTGCGAAATCATCGAGCCAGCGAGGATGTTGCCAACGTTCGATCACAAACTCCGCCCTCCTGCCGAAGATGACCTAGAGATGTGGTCCGACCTGGATATCCTTTTCTCTTCCGACCAGCCGAAGCTTAGTTTGGGGGCAGCACAATTCGCTCTTCTCTTCCTTTCAAACGTTGCTCTGGATCGTCACTGGGAGACCACGACCGAACTTCCCATCCTACTCCACGCTTTGGTCGTACATCTCGATCACCGCCTACCGTACCTCCGCAAACACGCACAACAGATGCTGTTCCAGTTACTTCGCGCATGGGGACCGAAATACGAAGAGATTTTTGATCGCGCCTGCCACAAAAGTCGATCCCAAGTAAAGGCGCTGATTGATGGCCTCGAGAAGGATTCTCAGGCCCTGGTTTGGACGGACGAGAACACCACGCAGGATGTCGAGCCGAAAATGAAGGAATTCTGCAGTAGGATCCTCGAGATCTTGACACCCCTTCACCCCAAACTTCCTGAACAGTGGGGTTCTGTCGCCCTAACCTGGGGAACTGCCTGCTCTATTCGTGCCATCGCGTTCCGATCGCTCCAGATCTTCCGAGCATTGATGCCTCAAGTCAATAAAGCAGACTTGGCACTACTCCTCGGAAGGTTGTCCAACACGGTTGCCTCTGAAGACGAGAACATACAACTGTTCACCGCTGAGATCATCCTCACCCTCCGTTCCCTCGCCGATCTCAACGACCTCGATCCTTCCCTGGTTCCCCAACTATTTTGGTGTGCCTGCGCATGTCTCTCAACAACCGTTGAATCGGAGTTCAAGGAAGTCGTATCCTCCCTCACCACACTCCTAGAGCGAATCGATCTCGACGATCCGCGAACTGCGGATTTGTTAATGTCCTCCCGACCATCGAACTGGGAAGGTCATTCCTCGTTACAGCCGCCCCTACTCGTTGGTTTACGGTCTTCGGTGACCTCGGACGCCACCATTAAGCTCCTTTGTCGACTTGTGAAGGTCCAGGACGACCGCCTTATAGACCCATCCCAGGGCCGTGTCCGAGACCTCTACACTTTGATCCTTCCCTACTGTCTCCGTGACATGGTTCAAGATTCGAATGCCGATTACCTCAACGATTTCGCCCTCGACCTTGCTGCCCTTGCGCAGAAGGGTGGCCGTCACACGATCGTCCGAGTCATGACCTCCTTTGCCAAACGCAGGTTCAGGACGAAAGAGGACTTCATGAGGGAGTGCGTCGCGACCCTTCGCGAACACTACAGCGCAGACCATTGGACGGAGGTTGTTACCCTCTTGATGGGTTTGGTGCTCAACCAGGACAAGACGATGAAAGTTCACGCCATGCAGATCTTGAAGGTTCTCTTCCACCAGAAAGACGCGCGCAATCCCGTTGGACTGGTCGGTTCCGAGCTGCTTATGCCCCTCCTGCGTATGCTGGAAACGGACTTGGCAGCCCAGGCCTTGGATGTCCTGGACGAGCCAATCATCATTGCGAATAGCATGCCCGCTAAACACGTCCTCAGGATGAGCATGCACATCGGTTCGCATCTCAGCAAGAACATCGAATCGGAGGCAGATATCTTTGGTGTTCCGCTGGAGTCCGGATGGTCCATCCCCAAACCCGAACTGACGCGAGAGGTCTGCAGAACGAACGTCATGGCCGTCTTCGACACATGCAAGGTTCCCGCGCGGCCGTCGAGGATTGACTTCGAACCTGAAGACTTGCTCATGCTCTCCACTCAGTCCGTTCACGACGATGACCTTGGGGATCTTGTGCAAAACCTCCACGAACTCAGCACCTTCTTCCAAGAGCCATCCCTTCACAAACAACCCATGCCAAACACCCGCCTGGAGGCGCGTGTTGCAGCCATCCTTGCCAAGTCCGCTGCAGACGTTCCCCAGACACCCTTCGTGGATGTCTTCAGGGTTGGTGGTGGTTTGGACAACTATGACGACTCCGACGATGATTCCCCCTCCGACAGCGGCAGCGACCTTTTCGAGTACGACGCAGCCCTAACCTCTATCTCATCCACACACACTTCCCCGCCTGCAAACGCAAGCCCTCGATAGATGTTGTCAACTTGCTCTCAGATCTCTTGTTTTGCTTTCCTTTTTTTTTACGGTCGGTTTCACCGTTCGCGCTCTCCCCTTTCCTATCTCTATCTCAGTGTTTTTCTACATGTCCACGGATTCCTCTCAAAGTGTCATCGTTTGTTGAACTCTCTTGTACGATCATTATTTGTCCAACGGCGCAAACTCTTTACCCCTCTCCCCTTGATACTCTCATTTCAAAATACCATCCTTATCGGTGTTCATCTGCTTCTTGCGATCTGATTTGTCCTATTTAGCATCCCAGACGATTACCAGGCAGTCCATTAGAGTCCAAAGCATGCTACGTTAATATTCTACAATCTATCTCAGCATCGTTCGAAGACTCTGTAAAGGTCGGGGAGGCTTGCGACCTGCACCACATCTCTCTCCAAAAGGGACTTGGGTGGGACCAGGTACTTTCTCATCGCGGGGAAGAGTACATGTTCGATCTGCCATTTCTCAGCCTTCGATGCCTCGGTCTCTTCGGGAGTGGCAGGGGTACCATCCAGTGGACCTGGAACATAAAAGTAGGCCAGTTCGCGAAGGATGGATTCGAAACACCGTTCCTCGTCCATCCAGTCAACCTAAGAGCATGGCATGATGTGAGTGGATATTCATTGGGGAGGAAGATGAGCGGAAGTAACCTGCGGTCCCAAACGCATTAAGAGCAGAGGAAGTTTGTCGAGGTTTGGGGTGTAACCCCTCAAGATGAGTGGAAGTGTCTGAACGAGCCCTTCATCTGTAATGGTTAGGCAGAAATACTCGGACAACATCTCGCGTCTGTCCGGGTCCATAAGCGTTCTGTATATGAACTGCGTTGAAATGGTCGAGCCGAAGTCTGTACTTTGTCCACATCGGATGCATGAAGCCCTTTACTCACCTCCGTGACTTGCTCTTTCGTCAGTTTAGTCCTGGAGATCCCATCCTCCGCATCCACCGCGATCGTTATGAGCTGTTGGAGAGGTGGGGCCGGCTCGAGCCTGAATTTCGCGAAGCTGTTGAATTGCCTAAGCCCCAGCTGGTAGAATAATTCTTCGCTGGGAGAGGG
>Ga0307517_10002669_pt1 | contig 28487 bp, 13 predicted proteins | sample 23_EM_MG_FD_194515 | JGI IMG/M metagenome (GOLD analysis project Ga0307517, IMG submission 194515) | Populus trichocarpa ectomycorrhiza microbial communities from riparian zone in the Pacific Northwest, United States - 23_EM | ecosystem: Host-associated > Plants > Roots > Unclassified | place... | reverse complement strand
AATTAAGAACCGGAACTCCTACCAATCCCTTCTTCACCTCCTCGCTAAGCGTGCCTCGCAACCCCCCTCGTACTTGCGAAGTATTATCCACATAGAATAGATTGTGCCGCATTCACATTTTGAACAAGGGTCAACATCTTCCCGTCCTAGCAGTAGCTTGACCACTCTCTCATGTCCCCCAAATGAAGCAGCCCGGAGTGGTGTTTGATTATTCTTCTCTGGGAGATTGGGGTCAACATCCTTTCGGTCAAGTAGCAGTTTGACAGCCCCTTCATGTCCGTTATTCGCTGCGCAAATGAGTGGTGTACAACCTTCGTTTTCTGGCCTATTGGGTTCGACATCTTCTCGATAAAGTAGTAGCTTGACAGCCCCTTCATGTCCGTTATTAGCTGCCCAAAAGAGTGGTGTACCGCCTTGGTCATCTGGCCTATTGAGTTCAACATCTTCTTGACCTAGTAGTAGCTCGACCACTACATCATGTCCATTGCTCGCAGCCCACACTAGTGGTGTCCTAGCATGCTTATCAAGGCAATTGGGGTCGACATCGTCGCGTGCCAGCAGTATCCTGGCCGTGCCCTTTTGTCCCAAGCAAGCGGCCAATCCGAGTGGTGTTAAAGCATTCTCATCGGGGCGATTGGGATCAACATCATTCCGGTCTAATAGTAGCTTGACAACCCCTTCATGCCCCTTTCCAGCAGCACAGGCGAGTGGCGTTTTAGCATCCAGACCCGACCTGTTAGGATCAACGTCTTCCAGTCCTAGCAGCAGCTTGACCACTCCCTCATGTCCCTCAACTGCAGCACCCCGGAGTGGTGTATAATTATTCTTTTCTGGGCGATTAGGGTCAACATCCTTTTGATCAAGTAGTTGCTTGACAACCCCTTCATGTCCATTATTAGCTGCCCAATAGAGTGGTGTACCGCCTCCGTCACCTGGCCGGTTGAGTTCGACATCGTCCCGACCGAGTAGTAGCTTGACAGCTCCCATGCGTCCCTGGCCAGCAGCATATCCGAGTGGAGTTTCATCATTCGTGTCGGGGAAGTTGGGGTCGATATCATTCCGGCTAAGTAATAGCTTGACAACCTCTTCATGTCCGTTATGAGCGGCCCACAAGAGTGGTGTGCTGCCCAGGTTATTTGGCCTGTTGGGGTCGACATCTTTCCGTTCTACCAGTAGCCTGACAACTCCATCATGCCCATTCTTCGCCGCCCATAAGAGTGGTGTGCAGCCGACGCCATCGCGTGCATTAATCTCACAACCTTGAGCACTCACTAGCGAAGCCACAAGTTCCACAAGACCGAAGAAAGACGCGCAATGTAATCCCGAGAAGCGCCTGGAAGAACTAGTGCCTGCCTCACAAACGGTAGACCGCGCTTGCTCGAAAAGTGATATTGCGGATGGGTGGCCTTCGTACTGACTTAAGAGCTGCATCCCAAGGGCCTTCGCGTGGCCCGAGAGCTCTATATTCGCATGTGTTCCCCAATGCCTCGAGGAATATTTTAGGAACGGCATGATTTGGTGGTCTGGGAGAGGGTGGGAGGAGACGTTCTTGACCTGTGGCGAATTCAAATAGGTCAAGCAAGCTTCTGCGATCACCGAGTGGGGCTGACTGAAGAGATCTGGGTGAGCGCAGAGATATTCTTGGACTGTAAAATGAATTACTCGGACTGTCGAAGCTTCCTTGTCGACAGTAATCAGTCCTTGACAGCAACTCAGTAATGCACCGATCGAGGGAGCATTTTCGCTATCGAAATCTGCCACTCCTATCTCCACTGCTAGAGCGTGACGCAGCTCATCCACCTGTAATGGCCGTTCCGCATGACAGACCCACATGAGAGTGGCCATTGCAAGTTTTGTCTTTTCCCCTCCTTGTGCCTTTATCCGCTCAAGGGTTGCACCATATGCATCCCCTAACCCTGCCCCATCTTTCACTGCCTTGAGCCTTTTTCCTCGCCGAGCGATACTTGTCTCTCTCAGAATTGCCTCGATGTGGAGACAGGCTAGTAGGAATCTAGGTTCGGAAGTTAGCTATTAGTCTGCGGTAGCATTGCGTTGCCTTGCCCTTGAATGGTTTCTTCTACATACGTTTCGGAGCTTAGTTGGGAAATGCTTTCTAAAATATTTTCCTCCAATGTGCTGCTCATCATCTCCGGGGTGGTGTCGCTCCTGAGTTTCTCACGTAGATACTCAATGATACCATCTCCCGCAGGCTCTATCAATACAAAAGCAGCCGCTCCACCCAATTTCCGTTCCACCTCACTTCGGATATGCGATCTTCCGGTTACAAATATCCTAGTATCGAGTGACTCCCGCTCGATCTGTCCTAGTGATTCAAGGATTACCATTCGATGTTCCGGCACGCATTCGTCAAGTGCGTCAACGCATATAAATGTACGCTGCGTGGTTGTAATGGTCCGGAACATCTTGAGAATTCCCGACACTTGCAGTCCCCTGCCCCCAATCACCTTTTTCTGGTTCCGAAAAGATCGGACTACCGCTTCCGGAATTCCGTCCAATCCACCAACAAGCTGTCGTAGTAGGGAGCCGAGCATATTTACTGGAGACTGCTCATTCCTGGAGGCAAAGTCGAAATAAAAACAGGCAACGGGAGTGTCTTCCTCCGCCGCCTCATCGCACAACTTGTCTATCACGAGTGAGCTGTCACCCCAGACTGTTAGAAATACCATTAATTGATATCAGGCAGAACTAGGCTCCTACATAATGTAGCTCTTTCCTGCCCCTGGATTCCCGTGACAAAATAAGGTGCGATGAGCAGATCCATCCTCCAGATTCCCACCATGCCAGCCTCTGAATTCCTGGGTTTCCAGTAGCCAGGATCCTATACTGTCTAGTCGCTGGGCTCCGATGTCTCGATGCCGTGCCCCTGGCTCTAGCGGAGATAGCCAGGCCAATATTTTAGACTCATCATCGGGGGTCAGGTTGTTAAAGGTATTTGTAGTGAAAGTGTTTATCGTGTTGAAAGAGTTTTGGTTATTGCTGAAACCCTGTGACATTTTTCGATTTTCACTGCTGTGAAAGTTGTTGAAAGCAAAGTGTTGGTTAGCTTGGGGTCTGTTGTGGCGATTAGCTGAAATTGAGGAAAAGCGGGGTTGATGGCGATGGTAAAGCCTTGCGCCTTGCGCCTTGCCGATAACATTCCAACCACAGACATCGTTACACAAACACCTGCCGGCTCCTTAACGTCATTCACGGCTTAGCGGCTCTTAACCCATATCCGGCTCAGCGTGGATGGCGCAATTGGGGGCCACATTAGGAGGGGGTCCTAGCACCTCTCCCGAACCAAAAACAATTAAATTCAACCATTATGAACCTTCCCACAACAACCTGTGATATTCTAATAAAAAAGAAAGACCAATAAATGCTCTAATGAACCGAACTTCTCTAATCAAGTGAAAATTAATGCCTCCTCTCCACCCGGATTGTATCACCTACCCCCACTCCAGCTTCCTCACCACTACGCTCCCCACTAACCTCCAAAGCCTCCATTTCTTCCCAGAGATCTTCCATCTCATCGGGGGCGATACCGTCAACCCCACTCGGGACAAGTACTTCTTCATTCCCCAGAGTGGGAGTGCGTTGTGCAGAGGGGCTTTTAGTTGCCGGAAGGGTTTTGAGCAAGCGTGCCTGCTGGTTAGCAAGCCGGGTACTCTTGGCAGCATCCACTCTCTCACGCTCCTTTCGCAGCATCAGTATGGTCTCTGAGGTTACTACGGTAGCCTCAGTTAACTTGCGCCGATCGGAGGTGTTTTTTTTCTTTTCTTTTGCCATTAGCTGGCGGTATTGTCGGTGGGCCTCCTCCTCAACTGCCTTGTCGGCAATTGTTTGCTGAAAGCCAGTGGAGAGATTGGAGAGAAGCTCTTTTAGCTTGTGGGAGGCGGGAGTATTTCTAGTAACTAAGGCAGCTGCGGTTCTAGTAATCCGACTGACAGCGCGTGGGGTTTTTGGAATCTTTGGCCCGACATCACCAGCCAAGTTTTTTTCTTGTGTAACATTCACATCCTTGCACTTCACCCCCCCGATTGGCCGCCGAGGATTAAAGGGGATAATCCCAACAGCTTCCCAAGCGCTCCGGATATTCACCTCGGTAAAGGCCAACCTGCGGGCAGGCATAAGAATTCTGCATTCTAATTAGCACGGGTTAGAAAAAAAAAACAAGGGCCTGAGGGAGTAGTATGCTGTCTGCAAACTAGTACTAACGGTAAAAATTCGCCTTTATTCATACTCCCATGACCTTTTCGAATAAAGGCATCAAGGCCATTACTGTAGTAACGCTGAAGGGGGCTGAATAAGCGAACGTCCAGCGGTTGGAGGAGGTGAGTTGAGTGGGCGGGGACACATAAAGGGAGAATTTTTGCGTTGAGACAATAATCAAAGAATTCCCAATTGTAATGAGAAGTATGCCCATCCAAGATAAGCAAACGATACTCACTGCCCGCACTATAGAGTAGGGGGCTATTTAGCAAAAACTGTATCAAATTGACTAGGAGAACTTACCTTTCCCGAGTTTCCACATCAAAAACTTCCTTCAACCAGCGCAACCCAAGCGCTTCATTACTCCAGCCCTTTTCAGAAACCCCAAAGGTCGCTAAGTCCTGTTTTTTTAACTTAGCATACCAGCCCATATAGTGGGCTTTACCTTTGTTGATAATCATGGGGCGGAGACCTCGGCCATCACCGGATACTGTTTCGATAACAGTTACCCATTCCCGCGACCCATCTTGGGTTAAAGTGGTTGACCGGCGATTCTTTCTACAGATAACCTTGCAACGCAAGGCTACCCCCATCATAAATCCTTTCTCGTCCATGTTGTACATATTGGACTCGGAGATGTTATAAAATTTGATCAGACTCTGAAGCTAAAGGTATGGTTAATAGTAAGCATCTTCTGTAATAGCACCCTTCCATACCTTTTTAAAGTAATCTTTCAGAACTACTGGATCACTGGCCAGCACTCTCTGGCGATCCAGCCGTGTACCTAGCTTTGTGGCCAACCCTGGATGGCGCCGGAGAAACCGTGACATCCAGTTCTTCCCTAATTATCTCTCCTTCACCCGACGAGCAACGATAGCTTCTGCCATCCCCTTGACCACTGCCAACCGGGCTGGATGCCCCCACTCATCCAGCTTCTCACACCAGCGTACGACCGATCTTTCCTTGTATTCCGATAACACCTGCCGGTGTTGGTGTCCTGTCTCCCGTGGTTGCCGTCCTTTTAGTCTACCACGTTGGGTTGAATAGGCAATACCGTATTTCTCTGCCGACAAGCGGAGTGAAGGTTTATCACTGTTTTGATAGTGCTTAATGGCTTGCAGGATCCTGGCTTCTACTTTTTCCTTGCTTCCTTCCTTAATCTTCGGCATTGTGGAAAGTTTGGTGTTGTTTTGTTGACTTAAGCGATCGCCACAACGATTTTTCTGACGAGCGGGGTAGGTTGGAAGTGTCTGCTTGGCGCCGAGCCGGATAACGGTGCCGAGCCGCTAATGCGTGAATGACATTATCTCAAAAACAATGTGCTGGCTCCATCAGCTTACGCGCTTCGGGAAGACCACCACTATATGCCTTTCGCTCGATACATTCCACACCAGTAGAATCTGTGAAACTAATACCTGTCACGCCGTCCGAATCCTTTTTTAATACCTGCCCGAGATTTGATACATTCCTCGGAGATTGCGTGCTGCTACTTAAGCGGGGTTCAGAAGTCACATCATCTAGTATGACGGGAAAATTAAGACGTGGGCACAGTTTTTGGTAAAAAAAAGTTAATTCAGGTTACAACCTTATTGAGGAACAAGAAATATTTGCAGAGTATTATTTCTGAGTATCATACGTAAACTTAGGAGCACTGGGGCCACGGGGAATGCATCTAAGCAGGGGAGGTGGTAGGGGTGGATCAAACATTCATGTCCTAAAGCGTATCATAACTCCCGGATCCAATGACAGAATAGAATAGACATAGCACCAACAACCCCGACAACAGTAATAACCCTTCCAGCTAGAAACACGGATAGCAAAAATATCACTACTTCTATCCTATCCGGCTGGGAGTTCTTGAAACACCACAATTGAAGCCGCTTTCTTACTTTCTACCCCCAGGACCGGAAAGGGTTTCAGCAGCGCAACATTAACCTCCGCATCATTCATTCAACCCACGCCGAGACCCCCAGCACCCGTTTCCTTGCCCCGCTACCCCGATACCCCCCTGTCAACCTATTCTACTTCTAGCGCTGGGCACTACCAGCTCATTCTTTGGTGAATGCAGTTCACCTTCATAGCACAAGGCCAAATTCCACAACGAGGTCCACGTCTCAGCCCTTCCCTCCGTCTCATAGAACCGCAATTCTGTACTCTAGCCAATGTCGTGCCCCCCCGGCTCTCGGGAGAGGAGACACTAGTTTCTTCTCCCCTCCCAGTTCTATTCCTAGCCTTTCCCGAAAACGGGCTTGAATAGCCCTGGCCCTTACGAGAGGGCACTAATGACAACCGATATCCAAGGTTCCGAACGGTCTGAGAATGGACTAGTCTGGACTGCACAGTCTAGTCATAGTCAAGTCTGGTCTGAGGTTATGAATCAGACGGACTGCACTGTCAATGGCAAGAGAACTGACAAGACTAGACCTGGTCGGACTACCCAAGTCGAGTGATATTCCATTTGGTAATTTCAGTTAGTGGAAAGAGACTAGTACCTCGCATGATAATGTTCCAGCATAAAGTTTGTGTGTGCTCAGGCACGATTTGTGCTCAAACATGGGCCCCATTGTCTTTTTGAGCATGATCATGTATATATATCTTTCATGTGGCAGGGGTTTCTTTTACTTAATCTTGATCTATTATCTTCAGTTAAAATGTCACCGGCAAGACTCACTCTTGCCCTCACATGCATCGTTCACGCCAGAATTGTTCCTCACAGACACATGTATTGGCATTGTCTTCTGGGAATTGTGTCCAAAATGCTAGGAGGGCTTCCTCACTACAATCCGTTCATAGCACAGTTGATGTTAGGCCTGCTAATGTTACAGGTACACGAAGTGCTTCGGTATTTGATCTTCAAATAGAAGGTAAACGGCAATCTTGCTTACTTTCTGTATGACAGATCTAGGCGAATTCTCCTATTACTTCCGTGTCTGGAACCTCCTCGACGATTGAAACCAACTATGACCAATCCGCGACAAGTCTAAGCACACTCAGCAAGGCTTGCAGGGATCCCATATTGGACCAGTCTTTGACTAGACCAGACTTGACTTCACTAAATATTTGAGTCAAGTCAAGTCCCCTCCTCCCTTCTTGACTGAGCAGTCGGTCTTCTCTTTGGGACTTGACCGGTCACACCCTCGGCACGCACCTGATATCGCTGCAGAGCACGAACCACTGGGCTGTGCATCCTCCAATGGGTTTTGAGTGCCTAGATAGCGGACGCCCTCCTACGTCAGAGAAAGACTGAAAACCCCACATGACAGCACATGATCGTGAGCTTCACCCTCATAACAAAACTCCCGCTTATGCACAATAGGAACCTCGGCTAGCCGCAGGTTTCCAACATTCTTCAGCAGGGGGTTCCGCATGCATCTGGTTATTCAACCATGGTGGGTGATAAAGCAGGAGCGGCTTCCAGAAATATGGCGCAAGGGGTCTGGCTTGCTGAGAGACCCATAGATGAACTGCAGAAGTCTGTTTTTTGGACTCAATGAATTTATCTCCTCCAGCAGTGTTTACTGGAAAGATGCCGTAGTTTGATTGTTGCCGGAGTAGCTGTAGAATAGTATGTTCAATGGCTGGGTAACTGAGGTGGTGCCTCGGAGCCGACTAAGTAAGTCAGAGGGATTGTGTAAATGATGTTCTAGCAGGCAGTGTCGTACCCTACATCAGGAAATTCGTAAAACTTTGATCAGGCGTGAATAACATCACCTTTGCTAGGAACGGTGAGTGATCCTCTGTAATTCAACTTAGCTGGGCATCTTGCCTCTCCCACAGAGGCTATAAAGCCCAAGCGGTAGTCTAGGCTATGTTCCATATCCAGTTTACTTGTAGGGTAATTGTTCAAAATATGGCTATGGTGCACAATCTATACTGCTATGTAAATAATACACTGCAGGTGAGAGGTGGTTGCATTGCACGCTAAGTGAGAAGGAGGTGTGTGGTAGGCAGTGTTCCCAACGGGCCAGGCCGTAGGCCGGGCTAAGGCAGGCCGCTGCGGAAGAGAGCGTAGGCCCATATAGGCCGAAATCGAGCGGCCTACGAAACCCTATCAGCCCTGATGCGCGCCTATACGCCTCGAGATTAGCGTTGAGAACTGATTGCATTAAGGATATTCAACCCCCCACTCCCCCTCCTCTCTTTCGTGTTTATCGCCTTTGATTTTTTTCCTCCTTTCCCTTCGGCTATCATGCTCCGTGTCAACAGCAAAATTCGCGGTAAATGTTTCCCAATTACGGAATATCATTAAAAATAAAGTAACCGTTTCACTTATTGGCAAAAAACACACAAAAAAATACTAGAGGTAGTGAATTAATTAGTTGAATTAATTGAAGAAAAAGAGTTGCTGTTGGTGGATTAGATCAACTGTGTACAGTAGGACGGTAACTATTTCGAAGGCATCAATAAGAGAGGTTGACTGTAAATAGTTTACAAAATAGAGGGGATTGATAGGGTTGTGCTCGTGGCCCTGGAGGTAAATTTCTAAGGCTTTATTGTGTTGGTTGAGTATCACTGATTTTGTGATTAATTAAGAAGTATCAGCTGCTCGCTATGAGTGGGTCGGCCGAAGCCGTATAGGCCGGCCTAGGCTATATAGGCCAGGCCGGCCTATCAGGCAGCCAGGAAAAAGCCTATATGGCCTATAGGCGGGCCCGGCCAGGCTTTACCAGGCCTGCAGTCTCGGGCCAGGCTAGATCCGAGACAATTTGGACAGGTGGGGCCCAGCTTTACCGAAGCCTGGCCGGCCTGGCCCTTTGGGAACACTGGTGGTAGGTGAGCAGATTGGTACGTATTCTTGTTCTTATTCTTCTAAGCAAGATGGGTGGTAATCTCAGTATTTATACAGGAAGCACGCTCTCCATATAACAAAGAAACATAAGAGAAAAGATAGTAAGAAACATAAGTGCCAACCATGTTTGACCCTGTAAACCAGTAACAGGTGTACATGTTCCGGTAATGGTACACAGGAGCGGGCAGTGCAGGATCTCCTATGTTTAGTTGATTTATATTTGGTTTTATTTGATTTGATTTCAGCTCCGCCACTGTCTCTGAGTCAGATAGGCTATACTATTGTATTACTATGTTTAGGTTGCTTTGCTGGAAGTTTATATTTAGGATTCTGGGTATGGAATGGTCATGTAGCACTGGTGGAGGATGAGCTATATTTCTTTTTTTGGTCTTGCAGGATCACAGGATTCCGGTATGTGCACAGCTACTGGTAATGATTGTGATTGCAGGAAGGCTATCGCTCTTGGGTTTTGTATTTAAACCAGTCTCCTGGCTAGCAGGAGATGGCAGACTTCGACAGACCTCGGGTCTAAGAATACACTTGGTTGAACGACAATCCCTGAGTCCCTAAGTCCAATTTGTCCTTCAACTATTATCTTTTACTTCCAGTCCCTGGAAGCCTCCCTTAGCACCAGCGCTAACAGGTCTATCGCCCGTCCTACTGTATTTTCATTAGACAGGAATAAACGTATTACAAAACCTGCCAAGAAAATCCCAATAAGATATATGTAAATCCATAGGGGTATGAGGGCATAATTAGGAATAATCACGCATGATATGACAAACAAAGATGCATAAAGTTATGCATAAAAAACTGTGATATCCCGAACACCAGATAAGAAAACACATAAGAAAACCTCTAATTGTTATCATGAAATATTAATGAAATATGGGCAATTATGTCTTAGCTGTAGTAATGTCCGCCATGTACAGGTGAAGCTGGGAATACATAGTACCAAGTAGAGAAATATACGATATTATCAATAGAAATATACATATGAAACATATTATAAGGAAAAACAACAGTAATCTCCAAGGTCCACTTGTAGCTCAGTTGGCATCATAGCCTGTGTTCAGAGCCAACAGGTTGAGAAATCTTTTCCGGGGCGCTGTGTTTGCAACTCGCGTTCCACATAGGGCTTAGGGCTTAGTCGGATGGCTCCAACAAAACTCGGCCACCGTAATTAACCTAAGACGAACTTTACCTCACTCAACCGGAGCCTCATTTCTAGTTAACTAATCATACCCACCCTCGCATCGGAGGCTCTATAAATCACACCACCTTAGACCTACCGTGCCCGGAGCGAGGGATGCCCTCAGCGAGGCACGGTAGAGTCGCTGTGGCGGAACCGGTGTTTAGTAAGAGTCCTCCTCAGATTATGAGCGCCGCGCCTCGATGAGGGTACCACCTCGCTCAGGGCACGGTGGGTCTACACTCACCCCTGGCACCTGTCCTTCTCAAACTAGGGAAAAACACTAGCGCATGCTGGCTCCTACCGTAAGAGCCATGATAGAATAATTGAACATTGCGCTAAGATGCCCCTAAATTCCCTCTCTCTTGGATTGGGGCAAAACCACAACAAAAATGACCGCTTGAGCCCTAACATTAAGGGCGCATTTGTCAAAAATAGGACCTTTCCACAGGGCTATGGTTTCTGCTGTCAAAATACCGTTCTGTCCATTTTGAAACGGAAGGGAAAGGACTATTTGTATGGGGAAACTAAATAGAACTGTTGTATCCAAATAGGCTGTGAAGCTAAAAAAAGAGAAGAGCCCGAATCTTACAAGCAAAGGCATCTCCAACATCCTAGCGGGATTCAATTATCCGACGGGTAGTTCTTACGGTATTCGAGTCCAACGCCTTACATTCCACCCCCCGTCCCTCCGTCAGCCCCAAATATGGAATATGGACTGTGCAAATCCTTTCCCGACCAGCTGGGCGCGAGAACAACGGCAGTCGTACTCGTACCCGTTGTGGCAGCTGTCATGCCTGCCGGTACGAGTAGAAGCTGTTTCGTAATGCTTGCATCCTGGTAAGTTAGGCCACAACCTTATTGTAACCCCTCCTCCTTGCGAAACTTCCGTAAAAACTCTCGCCAACCCCTTTCAACCCTTGCCTCTGTTTTCCAGAGATAGCGAACCACAAGAGCTTATGCGATAAATCACACTGAACCGCGCCTAACTTACCAGATTTTATATTAAAAGAGAAACTAAGCTAGTCCGGAATAAATGGCCAGAGCTTTCCACAGGATCGACAATCTCGTCCGCCGCAATAGCATTTCTGACTAACTAACATACAACTCTAGCAGCTAAAATGGTACAAGGAGTTTGCGATCTGCGGTGATTGAAACCACCCCGAGCCTGTACCCACAGCACCTGCAATCATGACGCAGGGTAACATCCACCTCGGGATCCCTCACTCAATCCCTCTAGCATCCGTCTCCCAGCCCTATTACCCCGCAACTTCGCTACCAACCTATTCTATTACCCTTACCAGATACCGTGGGCCCATTCCTAAGTGGAGTAAATCTCTCCCGCCGCTTAGGGCGAGACTCACCTACTCGGAACCACCATCGCAACACTCCCGCTTATTTCCTAGAATGCCAATTCCGCGCTCGGGCCACTGCCATGCGCTCGGTACTTGGCCTGCCAAACATGTTGAAATTCTCTGTATATTTCCTATGTATATTCAACACACTACAGTGTATTCTTTTACTTAGTTTGTGTTTCGGCTCCGCCTGTCCACCGCTTACATTACTACAGCTAAGATATATATTATGGTGTTTTATTGTTTATTTCAGGATAATATCTCGGGATTTAACATGTGCTTTCCAATCAGGTGTTTAGGATTTTACGGTTGTTTATGCATCTCTTATGTACCATTCTTGGTCATGATATTTCTAATAATCACTCCACACCCTTTTGTTTTCACACACATTATTTGGGATTTACTTGGCTGGATTTCAGGGTCAAACATGTTCACACTTATGTTTCTTACATTGTTTTCCCTATATTTCTCTTGCGCATATGGACACGCACTTTTCTATAAATAACGGGCTACCGCCCACCTGGCTTGGAAGAATTAAGAACGGGAACTCCTACCAATCCCTTCTTCACCTCCTCGCTAAGCGTGCCTCGCATCCCCCCTTCGTACTTGCGAAGTATTATCCACACAGAATAGATTGTGCCGCATTCACATTTTGAACAAAACACCTACCTATCTCGTCTCCTCCCAGTCCTATTCTTAGTCCATCCTGAAAACCGACCCAAAATGGCCGGGGCTGCATAAATTGTAGTGATAACTACAGTCTCTGCACAGTTCGGATCTATCAACAAGGCATCACCACGACCGAGGTTAACTCGCCAGTCACGTGGGCAAGGGAACAGTAGGCGCAGAAATACTAGTGGCTCTCCTGCACTGGGGGAGGTGTGACTAAACCTGTGGGGGGAGGGGGGGTTTCTGATAGAGAGCTTTGCCACCATCGCGATTGGAGCCAAGAAGTGACCAAAGCAGGAAGGTGTGAAAGAGTGATCGCAATAGGCCCCAGGCATAGCTGAACATTGAAGAATTGTGGACTAGTCCGCTAACCTCTCCGCTAGCTAACGACAGGCCAGGAGATATATATATCTCCCCCCAACTAACACCGCAAGACCCCTGAAACTCAAAAATCTCTGAAGAAACGCGCCAAGCTAACAAAAGCTAAATCTTAACAGTCTCAACTAATTGATAAAATCCTGACAGCATGATCCTCTGTAATACCTAAAGCCCATGCCCTGCAAGTGTGATACGATAACTCCTGTATGTTTAAGGAAAAAGAGTGTGAAAGATATACTATGAAACCAAATATGGGATATGGTACTACATACCGGACACCACCAGCTCATTCCCGGGAGATGCAGTCCATCTTGGTAGCACCTCACTTTTAGTAGGAAAGGCGAGTAATAAGCCGTGGTTCAATTTTGACGCGCATCTTGTTCCTTTTCTACTGGGGCGGTGGAGATCAAGCGGAGTCTAGGCTGCTCTCCATGTTGGCGTAGCACTGCTACGGTAATCACTAAGGTCAACTAGCAGCGAGGTTGCCTATGCTGTATGTGTAGAGCATGCGGAAGGTTTGAGACGACTCGTTCCGGGGGTGCAAGGATTGCAACTCACATTCCGCTTAGGGTTTGGGGCTTAATCAGAGCAGCCGTGACAAAACCCAGCTTACTTAAGACGAACTTGACCCAACTCCACTAGAGCCTGGTTCCATGTTAGCTTTCGCACCTTACCACCGTAATCCTTGTACACCACAAACACTACCGGTATTATTCCACGACGAAGCGAGCCTGCGGCATAAGGAGAATGTCCGTGCAAATAATCCCCGCCCTACAAGTAGAATCGTTATATCTGTGGAATACTGTACTTGTCCCAGGCAAGAAGTATTCGAAAATACGAACCGCGAGTTTATATGGGCGCTCAGACACGCACGGATTTTTTACCATATATTTCGCGAATCCCTGCCTTATCCATGTTTTCGAATACTTCTTGCCTGTAACGAGTAGTGCAATCCGGCCCTACCGCCAGAGCTATGATATGCTAGAAGAATTGAAACTCACGCTAAGACGGAGCAAGAATGAAATCAGGTTAAGATAAGACTAAGATTCCTGCTCACTTGGATTGGGCGAAAAACCACAGGGAAAAGCGACCGCTTGTGCGACAGGCTTGGGACAAAAAAAAAAAAGAAAGAGAAAGCGCGCCGGGTGTCGTAAGAGTAATGCGATTTCAATTAATAGGTCTTAGGGTATTCAAATCCACAGCCTTACCCTCCATCCTCCTACTATCCTAAATCTCTAGACTCTACGAATCCTTGCCCGTCCAACCATGTGTGGGAACCACTGCGCCGGCATCCGTCTTGGCAGCTATGAGCATGGGGGGGCACACACCGTTACACCTGCATTGTCGATCGGTTAAGCAATGACCTGATTGGCGTATTCATGCTGTGCTTATCAGCCTCTCCCTTTTTGCCACACTCCCAGAAAAACTGTTTCCACCCTTTTTTAAGACCCTGATCTCTGGTTCCGGAGATAGCGAACGACAAGACCCCCCAGCGTTTACATTAAACGAGAAAGTAACCTAGTCCGGAAAAATGGCCAGAGCCCCCACAAGCAACCCCGGAAATAGTGATAACATTTCCGACTACAACTCCGGCAGCTTGAAGAGCACCCCGCCGACACCCCCTCCCTCAGGGGAGTTTGCAAGGCGCCGTGATTCATGCCGCCCCCGAACCTCCACCCGTAGCACCTAGTGTACAATGGCTGCAGTAGAGTAGTATTTACCTCCTTATTCAATCCATACCGAGACTCTTTCGCACCAAGTTTCCTACCCTGCAACCCCACTACCTCGCTGCTAACCTATTCCATTACCCCTGCAGGGCCCCACTGGCCATTCCTAAGTAGATGCAATCCCTCCCCGTTGCGCAGGGCGAGGCCAATCGTAACATTCCCGCTAGTTTCCTAGACCAACAATCTCGCGCTCTGGGGGATGCCCTCGATCCCCGGCAAACCAAACCCCAGCCCTTCCTATCCCCTTCCAGTCTTATTTCTGGCCATTGAGGAAAACTCGGTGGAAACCACACGGCCCACACACGAAAATGGCGAGATGAACTGCCCATCTCGGCACGGTTCCGACCTATGCACATGACATCATCCAGGCAGAGGTTACGTCGCCTACGGCGAGCACAAGGGAACCGAAGGCACCTAGCTAGCTGATGTGCTCCTGCGCCCGGGATAGTCGGAAGAGACTTCGAGTGAAAGAACATGATGGAGCGCTCCGTTCATACGACCAAGTTCACACGCACGTAGGATAAGGCAGCTGCAGGTCGCGAAGAACCTTTCGGAAGAGATTGTACATAGAGTTGGCTTAGCTAATGAGAATGAGGGGAGAAACAATGAACGCCCGGATGCCCTGGAACTTGCGGAAGGGGTCTCATTCATAGGGGTCTAGATAAATGGACTGTGGAGGTTAGGATTTTTAGGCCTGGTGGATATTCCCGCGCTAGCAATGTCTCCCGGAGAGTTGGTGGTTCGGGCATTGGTGGAGTAGCAATCCCAAGGAGGATTGGATCGCTACATGGGTGGGGTGTTATTGGCGGCAATGCTAAGATCTGCGCTCGGCATTTCTCCAAGCCTCCGGGATGGGAATAGACCAAGGATCCACCCGTGGTAATTTCATTGCTTCGCGGCGCTGGCTTTGTGAGTACCATCTCTAAAGCTCTGAAGCGATCTGCCGCACCCCCGTAACTATCCAACAAAAACATATCCTTCCAACACCCAACCCCCTGTTCCCTGCGCCTTGTGATTCCCACTTTGCTTGACGCCCCCAAAATCCCCCAAAATATGAGTCTGTCAATAGCCCTAGTTCTAGTTGTTCAAGTTACCCTCCGATGGTTTCCGGCCATATTTGCGAATCCATATATGCTCCTTCCTCCCCTTGATTGATAAAAACTGGCTAATGACTAATGAAACTAGTGATAACAGACTAACGAGATAGGAAAGGTACGTGGGGCGAATACTGTGTTTTTCATACCCTAAGTTGTTTTTATGTTTTTCTATGTACTTTTATGGTTTTTTTTAGCACAGGTAGTCGTAGATGGCATGGCTGGAACGGTTGTCACGAACCTGGAGCTTAGGGCAGGGTTCTTGGGGCTTGTAGTTATCACGCAGACTGAGAGCGAGAGACGACAGCGAGAACAACGATCTCAACGAGTGAGGAGGACTTTCCATATCGCGATCTTTCCTTTGTGAACTTATCGATTCTATCTACGTGCTTGGTGAATCCCGATAGTGTGTGCCGCGATAGCCTCTACCGGTCTTTTATTTTATTTTATTTTCTCTCTACGATTTCCTGAGATTCAATCATTTACTTTCGCAAGAGAAGTGTTTTCCTTTCAGACAAAACTTCCGATCGTACACGTTTGTCCTTTTCAGTACGAAGGAAACTTGTCCTTGTACGGAGTGATCGCTGGTGACTTTAAAAAAAATATACTATACTTATTCACAAATGCCCGTGGTACCGACTACTAACACGCATCACCACTATGGAAACTCAATACTAAAATCCTGTGAGATGGACATATATCAGGAATCCGGAATAGTAAACCGATAGTTTACATCAGAATATAGTGTCTACTGGATCCCTCCACTATCTCAAGATGGCGTGGCAGCCACACCATCATGGAAGTCCTTCCAGATAGCTGCCCCGCAAGAACTGCTGCCAGAGACAGAGGTGTGCAGCCGGTTCAACCCACCTCCCCCTCTCATATATTTCCCCCACTTCTGCCAACTGCCAAGGCTATCCAGACCAGTGGATTACTCATATATTCTAAGTTTCTGACTTTCCCGGAAAATACCGCCTCAACCAGCCCCTCATGGATCACCTTTATAGCGAATAAATTTCGATGGCTGCGACTTTTTTCCAACCAAAGTTTCTGGCATTTTGCGGTGGGGTATTTGGGAGGCTGGGGTGTTTGGGACGCTGGTGTATAATTACGATTGTTTGAGTGTCTGCTGCGGGCTAATTCAATAATTCCGGCTGAGTGTGGTCAGGTTAAGAGAAGGTGGAGTGTTAATTTCCTTTTCTATGCTAGCCGTTGGGAACGCCTACACTAAAACCTCTAGCATCAGAAAGGAAAATCTATGTGCAGTTTATCTATCTGTTGATCTATCTATCAGTCCAGCGCTAGTAGGAAAATACATGAAAATAAATATCGGGGAAGGAAAAACAGAAAAGAGGGATATTTTTAAACCGGAACTCATGCCGGCGGGAATGATTGTCATGATAAATGGCGCGAGATGAGAAACAAAACAGTCCTCTGATTACAGCATGCTCAACACAATGAACAGAGACTTATGTGCCTTCACTTATAAAAATTAACATAGTGGAAAGTTTCGGAGGGGTTATAACTTTAGATAAAGGTTTGATTTCCATCAATGTGAGCAGGGAAGAACTCCAAGGTCGGGTATTCGGACTAAGGTAGGAGACAAAAGGGGCAATCGGAGGATGGAAATGGCGACACCAGCGCCGCGAAGGCGCCCGGAGGTTGAGAAGGAAGAGGTCTAGAAAAGCAGGAAACCCGTCGGGTTTGAGCGTGTCAATTGGGTGCTCGGAGTTTAACTTGCTGTCGATTGTTTCAGTGCTGGTTGGGTGGTTGAGCAACTGCGCTTTCCGTAGATATCCGGGCTTGCAAAAGGTTGACCACTTCTTCATGGCCATTCATAGCGGCATACGCGAGTGGTGTTCGACCATCCCCATCTGGGCGACTGGGGTTGACATCTTCTCGACCCAGTAATAGATCGACCATTCCTTCGTATCCTATGCTCGCAGCCCACCCGAGCGGTGTTTGATCATACTTATCAGGGTAATTGGGGTCGACATCGTCTCGTGCCAGCAGTAGCTTGGCCGCACCTTTGTGTCCCCAGTAAACAGCACATCCGAGTGGTGTTAAACCACCCGCGTCGGGGCGATTGGGGTCGACATCATTCCGGTCTAGTAATAGCTTGACAACCCCTTCATACCCGTTTTCAGCAGCACATGAAAGTGGCGTTCCACCATCCAAACCCGCCTGGTTAGGGTCAACATCTTCCCTTCCTAGCAGTAGCTTGGCCACTCCCTCATGTCCCTTAACTGCAGCAGCCCGGAGCGGTGTTCGATTATTCTTATTTGCGTGATTGAGGTCAACATCCTTTTGGTCAAGTAGTAGCTTGACAACCCCGTCATGTCCATTATTAGCTGCCCAAAAGAGTGGGGTACCGCCTTCGTTATCTGGCCTATTGGGTTCAACATCTTCTTGACCTAGTAGTAGCTCGACCACTCCATCATGTCCATCGCTCGCAGCCCACACTAGTGGTGTTTTACCACCCTTGCCAAGGCAATTGGGATCGACATCGTCTCGTGCCAGCAGTAGCTTGGCTGTGCCTTTATGTCCCTCGCAAGCAGCCAATGCGAGTGGTGTTGAAGCATCCTCTCCGGGGCGATTGGGGTCGACATCATTCCGGTCTAATAGGAGCTTGACAACCCCTTCATGCCCCCGATGAGCAGCACATGCGACTGGCGTTCGACCATCTGAACCCGACCGGTTGGGATCGATGTCTTCCCGTCCTAGCAGCAGCTTGACCACTCCCTCATGTCCCTCAACTGCAGCAGCCCGGAGTGGTGTTCGATCATCCTTGTTTGAGTGATTGGGGTCAACATCCTTTTGGTCAAGTAGTAGCTTGACAACCCCTTCATGTCCGTTATTAGCTGCCGAAAAGAGCGGTGTACCGCCTTCGTTATCTGGCCTATTGGGTTCGACGTCTTCCCGATCTAGCAATAGCTTAACAACCCCTTCATGTCCGTTATTAGCTGCCCAAAAGAGCGGTGTGCCGCCTTCATTATCTGGCCTATTGGGTTCGACGTCTTCCCGATCTAGCAATAGCTTAACAACCACTTCATGTCCGTTATGAGCAGCCCACACGAGCGGTGTGTTATCTTGGCTATCTGCCGAGTTGGGATCTGTATCTTGCCGCTCCAGCAGCTGCTTGACAATCCCTCCATGTCCGTTACGAGCGGCCCACGTGAGTGGTGTACTGACTTGGCTATCTGTCCTCTCGGGGTCGATATCTTCCCGTTCCAGCAGGAGCTTGACCGCTCCCTCATGCCCATTCCTCGCCGCCCATGAGAGTGGTGTATTTCCGCCGCAATCGCCTTGATTAATCTCGTAACCTCTTGCATCCATCAATACAGCCACAAGTTGATGAATTCCAAAGAAAGATGCGCAATGTAATCCAGAGAAGCGGTGGGGGGTACTGGCCACTAGTGGAGATCCAGCAGGTACCGCTTGCTCCAAAAGTGATACTGCGGATGGGTGGTCTGGGTACGAACTTAAGAGTTTCAATGCAAGGGCCCCAAGGTGGACTGAGAACTCTCTATTCGCATGTATTCCCCAATATCTCGAAGAGTATTTGAGGAATGGCAGGACTTGGTGGCCTGGGGAAACCTCGGATGGGAGGCTCTTGACCTGTCGCGAATTGAGATAGGTCAAGCAGGTTTTTGCAATTACTGAGTGGGGATGGCTAAAGAGACCAGGATGAGCGCAGAGATACTCCTGGACTGTAAAGTGGATTAATCGGACAGTCGAGGATTCCTTGTCAACTGTGATCAGTCCTTGAGAGTAACCTAGCAATGCACCTATTGAAGGAGCATTTTCGCTATTAAAAACAGGCGATCCTATCTCCACTGCCAGTGCATGACGGAGCTCATCTGCCTGTAACGGTCGCTCTGCATGGCAGATCCACATGAGAGCGGCAATCGCAAGTTTTGTCCTTCCCCCCCCCTGTGTCTTTATTCGTTCCAGGGTTGCACCATATGCTTCACCTAGCCCTACCCCATCTTTCACTGCCTTGAGCCTTTTCTCTCGCTGAGCAAGACTAGTTTCTCGGAGGATTGCCTCGATGTGAAGAGAAGCCAGTAGGAATCTAGATTTGGATATGTTAGCTATTGGTCTGAGGTAGTCTCGCATAGCATTGCCCTTGCATGGTTTCTACATACGTTCCCGAGGCTGTTTGGGAAATGCTTTCCATAATATTGTGTTCCAATGCACTGCTCATCATCTCCGGGGTAGTGTCGCACCTGAGCCTCTCTCGTAAATACCCAATGATACCATCTCCCGTAGGTTCTATCAGTACAAAAGCAGCCGCTCCACCCAATTTCCGTTCCACCTCGCTTCGGACATGCGATCTTCCGGTCACGAAAATACGAGTATCAAGCGACTCCAGCACGATCTGTCCTAGTGATTCGAGGATTGCTATTCGATGCTCCGGTGCGCATTCGTCAAGTGCGTCAATGCATACAAATGTACGCTTCGTCGCTGTGATGGTCTGGAACATCTTCAAAATTCCTGCCACTTGTAGTCCCCTACCCCCAATAACCTTCTTCTGGTTCCGAAACGATTCGACTACCGTTTTAGGAATTCCCTCCAGTCCGCTGACAATCTGCCGTAGTAGGGAGCCGAGCATATTTACTGGGGACTGCTCATTTCTGGAGGCAAAGTCGAAGTAGAAACAGGCGACGGCAGTATTATCCTCCACCGCCTCGTCGCACAACTTGTCTATCACTTGTGAGCTGTCACCCCAGTCTGTTAGAAATACCATGATTTGACTTCCGGCAGTGATGGGCTCTCTCTTACATGATGTAGCTCTTCCCCGCCCCTGGATTTCCGTGGCAAAACAAGGTGCGATGGTTAGATCCACCCTCCCCATTATCACTATACCAGCGTCTGAACTCCTGGGTCTCCAGTAGCCAGGATCCTATACTGTCTAGCCGCTGGGCTCCGATGTCTCGATGGCGTGCTCCTGGCTCTAGCGGAGATAGCCAGGCTAATATTTTGGACTCATCATCGGGGGTGATGTTGATAAAGGTATTTCCGATGTTGAAAGAGTTTTTGTTATTGCTGTAACCTTGCGACATTTTTTCGATCACCACTGTGTCAAGATTAGACGGGCAAGTTGTTGGTTAGCTTAGGGTCTGTTATCGCAATTAGGTGAAATGGAGGAAAAGAGGGGTTGATTGTGATGGCAAAGCCTTGCGCCTTGCTGACAGCATCCCAACCACAGAAACCGTTACACAAACGATCGAAGGCCATTGATCTCAACCACTATGAGCTGACTCCCAGCAGCTAATGAGCCATGTGTTGAACATACTCTTACTCCATACCTTTTACTTGGCACATTCCAAAACAGTAGAAATTGGAGAAACTGATATCGGCAGTGCCATCCAAAAAGCCCGTTTTAACACCTGACCGCGATTTTATCGATTGCTCGAGGATTGTATGCTACTGCTGAAGCGGGGTGCAAAAGATACATCCTCACCTATGGTGGGGAAATTACGACGCTGGCAGAGTTTTTGGTAAAAAAATTAGTGATTTGCAGGTCACAGAGCTATTGAAAAACAAGAAATATTCGCATAGTGTCCATTTCTAGCTCACAAGCCTAGGAGAACTGGGGCCAAGGGGAATGCGTCCTAGCAGGAGCGGTGGTATGAGAGGAATAAATATCCATGTTCTAAGGACTATCATAACTCCTGGATGCCCCTATGACAGAAGAAATAGACATAGCACCAACAACCCCGGAACAGTAATAACCTATCAGGCTAGAAACACAAATAGCAAAAATAACATTACTTCCATCCATTATCTCCTGTTGGGAGTTCGCGAGACACTACAATTGAAGCCGGTCTCGGACTTCCCACCCGCAGCACCCGAAAGGGTTTCAGCAACGCAACATTAACCTCCGCATCCTCTATTCAACCCACGCCTGGACCCTCTAGCACCCGCCTCCCCGTCCTGCTAACCCGCTACCCCCCCGCCAACCCACCCCACTCCTTGCGCCGGACACTGCCAGCTCATTTCTCCGTGAATTCAGTCCATCTCCGTAGCACAGCGCGGAATTCCATAACGAGGTCCATAGACACAGCCCTTCAGCCCATCTCCTAGACCCGCAATTCCGCGCTCTGACCACCAGCGCCGTGCCCCAGGCCCTCGGCAGCCCCAAGCACCTATTTTACCGCTGTTTCCAGTTCTTAGTTCTATCCCTAGCCCTTCTCGAAAATCCCATAGTGGAGCACTCGCCCATTCAAGACGGTACCGAGGAGAACCGTGATCTCTGCCGAGCTCTAACTTGCGTGCGGTCCATCTTCATGGGTGTTAGATGCCAAGATAGCGGGGGTCCCTTGCGCCCGGGAAAGAAGATGAAAACCTCCTATGAAAGTGCCTGATCGTGAGTTTAGATAACCGTGTGTGCGCTTATCCATAGTGGGATCCTCGTGAGGCCGCGGGTTTCCAAAGTTCTTCAGGAGGAGATTTCGTATGCATCTGTTTTATTCAACCAGGGTAGGGGGAGGAAATTAGGAAGCGGCTGATGCCCAGAAACATGCTCGAAGGGATCTCGCTTGCGGAGAGCCAGATGGATGCAATGTGGAAGTTTGGTTTTTGGGCTCCGTGGATTTACTCCTTCTAGCGATGTTGCCTAGAAAGATGCAGTAGCTTGATTGTTGCTGGAGCAGATAGTAAATTAAGCCGGATGGCTAGGTGAGTAACTCGGAGATAGCTAAGTAATATAAGGCCATTGTGTAATAGATATTGTACCGTATGAAGTGTCGTACCCTGCATAAGTCGGTTCGTAAAATATTTAGCACGTGCGAATAACATCACTATTGGTTTGACAGGTGAGTGATACGAAGTGCTTCAACCCAGCCGCGCATCTTGTCCCTCTCTAACGGCAGCTGTAAAGTTCAAGCGGTCCAAGTAGTCTAGGCTCCTCTCCATGTCCAGGCACGACTGCTACGGTAATTACCGAGGTCCACTGGTAGCTCGGCTTGGCCGTCATTCCTTTAGAGCGCGTAGAATGTTTGACTCAGTTTGAGGGGGCAGGTTCCTAGGATGTGGTGATTGCAACTCGCCTTGTGCCTAGGGTTCAGGGCTTAACTGGTGAGCCCAATAAAACCCTGCTCACGTAAGGCAAACTTAACCCAACTCAGCGGGTTGACAAAAAATACCCGGAGCCTCATTTCAAGTTAGCTTACTCACCCAAACATAGTAATCCTTGGAAACCACTTGTCCTTCTCAAATCTGGGAAAAACATTAGCGCAAACCGGCTCCTACCGTAAGAGCCATGATGGAGCAATTGAACCTTGCACTAAGATGCCGGAAATTCCGTCTCTCTTGGATTGAGGGCAAAACCACAACAAAGACTGACCGCTTGAGCCCTACTCTTTAGGGTGCGTTTAGAAAAAATAGGCCCGTTCAACTGAATTACGGTTTCTACTATGATATGAAAATAGCGTTCTCTCCATTTTGGAACAAAAGGGAAAGGAGTGATTGTATGGGGGAACGGAGTGGGACCGTCGTATCCATACAGGCCCTGAGGCAAAAAAAAAAAAAGAGTGCCGAGCCTTAAATGCAAAGGCAACTCCGGAATCCTAGCGCGATTCAATTCATAGTTTGTACGGTATTCTAGTTCAAAGCCTTACTTTCACCCCCCCGTCCCCCTTCAGCCCCAAATATGGAGTGTGGATCCTTTCCCGACCGGCCCGGCAACCGCAGTCATACCCGTCTTGGCAGCTGTCATACATGCGGGTAGGAACCCTTTCGTAATGCCTGCATGCTGCTAAGTCAAGCGATAATCTTATCGTACTGTAGTTGGTTTCAATAACCCCGTCCAATCAGTCTAATTTACACCATTAGACTAGACTTGACTTTCGACTGGACTAGCTAGTCCAGTCCAGTCTTCCGCCGACCATTCGGAACCCTGCCGCCCTGTCTACTCTATTTCAACCAGTACACTTCATTCTATCAGATCCATTCTATTCTTCTAACATCATTCCAGACAATCCGTTCATCCCAACCATTCTGTCCAACTCCGAATTCCCACATTCCATTTCAGCAGTTATCTGGAAGCGTACCAGCCATTGCTTACAACAATAGACAATGGACCTGCCAGCGGTAAGTTCATTGCTTGGCAGCGCTGGCTTTTGTGAGTACCATCTCCAAAGCTTCAAGGCGATCTGCCACACCCCGCAATTATTGAACCAAAGCATATCTTTCCAACGCCCAATCTTCTGTTTTACGCGTCTTATAATTCCCATTTTACTTGGCGTTTTCAAAAGCTTCCAGAACACGAGTGTGTCAATGGCCCTAGTTCTAGTGGTCCAAGCACGGTAGATTGTTTAACAATCGGTTATACTGGATTTGCCTCCTTTTATTATCATGCGAGTGTGTGGAGGGTCATGGCATGTGAGGGCATACCGGGATCGGTGTGGAGGTTTATGAAGGGATCAGAGCGTGTTATTAGTATTGTAACTATAAGCCTGTCTTTACCGATATTAGTTTCAGATAGAGTGCGAACGAACGAATAGCTGCACAAAGTGCGAATTGTAGAAGTTACATCTTATCTCCCTCCTACAATGTGCCCAAGTCCTATGTGAATTCTATTACTCTATCGTCTGCGGGCGCATGATTCATAATTTCCGACATTGATATTGGGGAGGCTACCGGTGAATGCATTGAGAAAGGGAGATACTCTTATTTTCTGGGTGTATGCAGTCATTGCCTCTACGAGTGTTGTACCGATAGGACCTTTTTCCCTCCACTGAGTTTTTGGCTGAAGCTAAATACGATCAGGGCCCTCTTTTACAAATTCGCCTGGTCCTTTCGCTTTCCTTTTTTCCTGTCTTAACTTATACTTACATGCATGATACTGTGTTTTCTTCCGTAAAATATACTGTCTTTGTTCACAAATACCCGTGATTCCCACCACCGCCGGACATTACTACTTATGAAAACTCAACACCAAAATTCTGCGATATGGACATGTATCAGAATCCGGGAATAGTAAACCCATAGTTTACACCAGGGTATAGTATCTACTGGCTCTTTCTACTCGTACTATCTCAAGATTGCACGGCAGCCACAACCTGGATGTCTTCCTATATAGCTACCCCGAAGGAACGGCTGTGCGCAGTGTTCTCAGCCGTCCGGGGCCCCCGTAGGGCCCAGCGGGGGGACTGCCAACACCCCCGGACGAGACGGGACGGCAAAATGTAGTCCGTCCTCGTCCTTGCATTCCCAGGACGGCCGCCATTAGCAAGGACGACGAGCCCCACGACCTGAGACAACTTCTGCCAGGGACGGCAGGTAACTAGGACCCCCGGGGACGGTGGGGGACGGCAGGGGAAGGCGGAAAACATCGGAAAACATCGGAAAACAGCGGAAGACGACGGGGGATGGTGGGGGACGGTGGGGGACGATACAATGTCGTCCGTCCTCGTCTTGGCCTAGGACGGACGGACTGTCCCGTTGCGAGCACTGGCTGTGAGGGGCATGGGTGTGCCGGCATTTCAATAAATTTCCCCCTCTCATATATTTTCCCCACTTCTGCCCAACTGCGGAGGTCTGTACCCAATACCAGTGGATTATATGCTATTTTTCCGGGTTTCCTGGAAAATGCCCCCCTCAACTAGCTCTTCATACTACTACAATAAATAAATATCGGTGGCTGCGAATTTTATTCCAACCAAGATTTCTACCACTTTGCGGTGGGATATTCGCGAGGCTGGCGTATTTGGGACCCTGGTGTATAATTACAATTCTTTCAGGGTCTGCTGCGGGGTAATTTAAAAATTCCGACTGAGTGCGCCTGGTTAAGAGAAGGTGGAGAGTTAATTCGCTTTTTTATGTTGGCCGTCAGGAACGCCTACGCTAAAACCTCTGGTCTTGGAAGGGAAAATCTATGTCCAGTCCATCTATCTGTTGATCTATCTATCAATACAGCGCTCGTAGGGGGAAACATGGAAATAAATATCGGGGAAGGAAAAATAGAAAAGAGGGATATTTTTAAAAACAGAACGTGTTCCGGCGGTGAACGATTGTCATGGTAAATAGCGCAATATGAGAAATGAAACAGTCCCCCGATTACAGCATGCTCAACTCAATGAACAGAGACTTATGTGCCTTCACTTATATATAAATATTAACATATATCAGAAAGTTTTAAAGGGGTATAACTTTAGACAAAAGTTTGATTTCCACCAATGAGAGCCGGAGAGAACTCTGAGGTCGGGTTTTCGGACTAAGGTGGAGGACGCAAGGTGCAAATCGGAGGGTGGAAATGGCGACACCAGCGCCGAGAAGGCGCCCGCAGTTTGAGCAAGAAGAGGCCTAGAGAAGGAGGAATCCCGTCCGGTGTGAACGTAATCAATTGGGTGCTCCAGATTTAACTTGCTGTCGACTCTTTCATTGCTAGTTGGGTGGCTGCGCAACTGCGCTTTTTATAGACATCCGGGCTTGCAAAAGTTTAACAACTTCTTTATGCCCATTCCGAGTGGCACACGCGAGTGGTGTTTGACCATCCTCATCCGGGCGATTGGGGTTGACATCTTCTCGTCGTAGTAATAAGTCGACCACTCCTTCATATCCCTTGCTCGCCGCCCACCCGAGTGGTGTTTTATTAAACTTATCAAGGCAATTGGGGTCTACATCGTCTCGTGCCAGCAGTAGCTCTGCCGTGCCCTTTTGTCCCCAGCAAGCAGCACATCCGAGTGGTGTTGTAGCATCCTCATCGGGGCGATTGGGGTCGACATCATTCCGGTCTAATAGCAGCTTGACAACCTCTTCATGCCCCCTTTCAGCAGCACACACGAGTGGCGTTCGACCATCCAAACCCGACCGGTTAGGATCGACGTCTTCTCGTCCCAGCAGTAGCTTGAGCACTCCCTCTTGTCCCTCAATTGCAGCAGCCCGGAGTGGTGTTCGATTATTCTTTTCTGGGAGATTGGGGTCAACATCCTTTCGGTCAAGTAGCAGCTTGACAGCCCCTTCATGTCCGTTATTAGCTGCCCAAAAGAGTGGTGTACAGCCTTCGTTATCTGACCTATTGGGTTCGACGTCTTCCCGACCCAGCACTAGATTGACAACTCCTTCATGTCCGTTAAGAGCAGCCCACAAGAGTGGTGTCCCACCTTGGTTTTCTGGCTTATTGGATTCGACATCTTCACGACCAAGCAGTAGCTTGACAACCCCTTCATGCCCCTTTTCAGCAGCACATACGAGTGGCGTTCGACCATCCAAACCCGACCGGTTAGGGTCGACGTCTTCCCGTCCTAGCAGTAGCTTGACCACACCCTCATATCCCTCAATTGCAGCAGCCCGGAGTGGTGTTCGATTATTCTTTTCAGGGCGATTGGGGTCAACAACCTTTCGGTCAAGTTGCAGCTTGACAGCCCCTTCATGTCCGCTATTAGCTGCCCAAAAGAGTGGTGTACAGCCTTCGTTATCTGACCTATTGGGTTCGACGTCTTCCCGACCTAGCACTAGATTGACAACTCCTTCATGTCCGTTAAGAGCAGCCCACAAGAGTGGTGTCCCACCTTCGTTATCTGACCTATTGGGTTCGACGTCTTCCCGACCTAGCACTAGATTGACAACCCCTTCATGCCCCTTTTCAGCAGCACATACGAGTGGCGTTCGACCATCCAAACCCGACCGGTTAGGGTCGACGTCTTCCCGTCCTAGCAGTAGCTTGACCACTCCCTCATGTCCCTCAATTGCAGCAGCCCGGAGTGGTGTTCGATTATTCTTTTCAGGGCGATTGGGGTCAACAACCTTGCGATCCAGTAGCAGCTTGACAACCCTTTCATGTCCGCTATTAGCTGCCCAAAAGAGTGGTGTACCGCCTCCGTAACCTGGCCAATTGGGTTCGACATCTTCCCGACCGAGTAGTAGCTTGACAGCTCCGATGCATCCTTGGACAGCAGCACACCCGAGTGGAGTTTGATCATTCATGTCTGGGCGATTGGGGTCGACATCATTCCGGTCTAGTAGTAGCTTGACAACCTCTTCATGTCCGTTATGAGCGGCCCAAGAGAGTGGTGTGTTGCCTTGGTGATTGGCCCTGTTAGGGTCGACGTCTTCCTGTTCTAACAGGAGCTTGACCACTCGATTATGCCCATTCTTCGCCGCCCACAAGAGGGGTGTGCAGCCGCCGCAATCGCAAAGGTTAATATCGCAACCTTGAGCATTCGTTAATGAAGCCACAAGTTCAACAATCCCGAAGAAAGACGCGCAATGTAATCCCGAGAAGAGCGGGGAAGAACCGGTTCCTGCCGTATATATGGGAGGCAGTGCTTGCTCGAAAAGCAATATGGCGGATGAGTGGCCTTCGTACAGATTTACGAGCTGCAGCCCCAGGGCCATCACCTGGCTTGAGAGGTCCCTATTCGCATGTGTTCCCCAATATCTCGAGGAATATTTCAGGAAAGGCATGACTTGGCCATCCGGGAGATGGTGGGAGGAGAGGTTATTGACCTGTGCCGAATTCAAATAGGTCAAGCAAGCTTCTGCGATTGTGGAGTGGGGATGACTGAACAGGTCTGGATCAGCGCAGAGATATTCTTGGACTGTAAAGTGAATTACTCGGACAGTCGAAGCTTCCTTGTCGACAGTAATCAGTCCTTGACAGCAACTTAGTAATGCTCCGACCGAAGGTGCATTTTCGCTGTCGAAATCTGTCGCTCCTATCTCCACTGCTAGTGCGTGACGCAGCTCATCCACCTGTAATGGCCGTTCCGCATGACAGATCCACATGAGAGTGGCCATCGCAAGTTTTGTCTTTTTCCCTCCTTGTGCCTTTATCCGCTCCAGGGTTTCACCGTATGCATCGTCTAACCCTACGCCATCTTTAACTGCCTTGAGCCTTCTCCCTCGCCGCGCGATGCTTGTTTCTCGCAGAACTGCCTCGATGTGAAGAGAAGCTAGAAGGAATCTAGGTTTGGATGTTAGCTATTAGTCTGAGGCAGGGTTCTCAATGGTCGGCCGAGGACCGGCTCGGACCAGCTAGACCTGGTCAAAGTCTAGTCTAGTCCAATAGTAGAAATTAGACTGACCAGGTAGTCATGGTTGCTGGAACTGACCGGACCGGGC
>Ga0307517_10002668_pt1 | contig 28487 bp, 20 predicted proteins | sample 23_EM_MG_FD_194515 | JGI IMG/M metagenome (GOLD analysis project Ga0307517, IMG submission 194515) | Populus trichocarpa ectomycorrhiza microbial communities from riparian zone in the Pacific Northwest, United States - 23_EM | ecosystem: Host-associated > Plants > Roots > Unclassified | place... | reverse complement strand
GCCACTCCCTCTACTTGCCTCTACTAAATTAAAAAACCGTACTTTTATTCTGCTTTACTTGATCTACATTTGTACGGTTTTTTTATATTATTTGAACCACTGTAGGGTGGGTTATGTTCGATTGAAACCCCCTCTAAATGAGGTTGACACTTATACGTTCTTGCACTATACATGGGGTACCGTTTGGGTAACAGGGGGACCCGGAGATGGAGATTGTCTGTGATATTGTTTTGGTGTACTTGTTTTCATTTATTCTTGCTCGGTACCCAATCACTGTTTGCCAAAATCGGAAGGCCGGTCATTCTGTTACCGGGCAGTCATCTCTTAGCTTTGAAGGCTGTCCACGAAAATGATCCCATTCCGGACACCCAAATTTTCATTAATTTTTAGCCATGGCCAACACCTCTCGCCCCTGATATTGGGGAATATTTCTACGCCCAAACAGTGTTCAGGATCTCCTATAAGTGAAGGGTAGAATTATACCCATTTGAGGGTCAAATCCAAGAACCATAAACTGGGCCTCAGGCTCCGCCCATCTTACCGGGCAAATCGCCTAAAAGCTGAACCAGAGTGGAACACAGAAATTACCCAAACCGATGCAAGCCGTGCCCAGCGTGCCAATCACATTGGTGGCCCGGGTATCAAGGAAAGCAATACTGTACGAGTGCACTACCGAAAAAACTCGAATACGGGTAAAAGAAAAATGTGCTAGGATGTTGCAGCAGCATCTCCTGGTAAAGCGCTGTGGATATTCCTCCGGTCTTGTCTCAGCTGAGGGCTGAGTTTGCGGCGTTTCCCCCTTGCCACCCTCAGAAGCCAAATCCAACGTCCTCGCATATTTTTCTTCTATTAGAGTTCTTACGGTACTGTAGGATCTTGAATAATTGGACGGTGCGCTATGTAGTCCAGAATTCCCTTCTCTAGAAAGGGCAAAAAACAGTGCAAAAACGCGGCCCTTTCCCCCTCCGAGACCGAAAAAAAAAATTCTTGACCTTACTGAGAGAGGAAAGTCCAACGACATAGCACACCGTCCAATTATTCAAGTGTTTACGGTATTCGACGACTGATCCTTATGTCATGATGTCTCACTTGCCTCATTCCCCAATTTCAAATTCTGCGCATGCTGGCGAATAATAGGGTATCTGTTTCACTTATCATACACCAAAAATCTTCAACCTTATCGTCAATAGACTTTCCCGAATTCGTCCCATTTTTTTAGAAATCGAACCGTAGGGACCAAGCCCCACTGATTCTTTACCTCTTCGCAGCTCCTGCTTTTTTAAAAAATGATGTGATTTGTGCCTTCCATCCACGCTCTAGTTGTAGGATTATTTGAGGTTGAGGTTTTGAGCAAATTTGCACTGGATTGTATAATAATAAAGGATACCGGGTTCGATAAATTCCGGAACACCCCTATCTACCTACCGAAACGAGCAAGGTAAACAACAACCGAATCCCACCTCTCTTTGAACTAGATGCCGACCAAGTTTCTGCACAGAATATTGAAATTCCAAAGCCCATTAGTTGAAACTCCGTTAGAATGAATATGTACAGTATCATATTATAGGTGATTTACACAGAATTAATGTCAAATGTAAAAAAAGGATGTAGACTGTTCGAGGGATGGGGGGGATAATCAGCCGAGTAATGCAAGAACCCGAATAATTAAATCATACGCCATGTAGTCCAAAACAATCCGCTCTCCACAACAAATAATATCATAAAGAAAATAGCATCAGACCTTACCGGAAGAGGCGGCGTCCTAGCCTACCGGTATGGTTAAATTATAAGTCCCTACAATGCACAAAACACTGGTGGCTAAGACAATGGCTAATCGTAACGGCAATACTGGATGGAAAAACAGACAACCCAAGAGAGGCTGCTACAAAAGGACAACATGCATCGGATACATGGTTGGTATGGGACGGCAGCAAAGAAAAAGCGTGATAGGGGAATTATAAAGGAAAAAGAAAAGAAAAAGAGGTGGGACGACAGAAGGAGAGGGTCCGGAACATTGACTGAAAAGTTAAGGCGGAGGAGTCGCTTACACGACCGGTTGCCCTTCGCTTGGTGGCACAGAACTACCCTCCGTCTGCGAGGTGCTCCCCCCAGCTCAATCTGATACTGTAAAAACCGAAATAATTGAGAATCTCTTTAGGACGTTGAAGTTGCCACTTCTAGCAGAGGCTGATTCTGGCTGGGTTTCCCCGATTTCTTGCTGTGTTCCTCCATCCCATCAATGATCCCTCCCAATCCCCCCACATCCTTGAACCCTGGGTATTGCGTGCGCGCAAACAGGTAGGCGCCCTCGGCAAAATACTGATTTTTGTGCCACTCCGCACCCCTGTTGCAATAGTAGCAACACTTCAGAACCAACAGTGCAACCGAGGAAGCAAACAAGAGAGCGGGGATGGAAAGTAAAACCGATAACCGGAGCGTCGCTACTTGTGGTGTGGAAACCACAAAGAGGTCCACTCCTTTCTGGGGTTGTCCAGTCCCTGTCCGAGCATTATTCTCAATATTTTGGGCAGCATTGACCATAACCATGTTGCGGAAGGTGTGTGCCGACGAGATCCACGTAGCTGTAAACAGCCGGTTCATGTCCGTTACAACCTTCGAGGTTTCCGCATCAAACCGCCCACTGACGAAAGTTGTGGAGCTTACCAGCGATGACGACCCAGCTGAATTGATCACGTCAATGATGCGCGGAGGTTTAAAGTCCAATTGCAGTTGAGTGATCCAACCATCGGGAAAGTCAATATTCGCCCTTTCGGTCAGCTCGAAAATATTCTTGAACTGTCTTCCGTTGTAGGACCACACATCTTTCTGCTCACATGACAGAGCGGGCCTGCCTCCCATGACACGGTTTCCGGGATAGTTTTCCATTCGTGCATCTGTGTCGTTGTCGCGCGGTGTGAATGGCTCTGTCTTGTACCATAGATCCGTTCCTGGGCGGTGACTAGCTCGGTGGCTGGAGTGCACGATAATTCCGTACCGGTGTTGAGCAGGCTGATCGATCAAGAAACCCGCTTGCGCGTAAGGGAAGGCAAAGGCTGTTGCGTAGGGAGCAGTCTTTCGCTCCCCATCATATACAACACCGACGGTCATGTTTTCCAGGCCCCAAGGACGATACACATCGAGATCCTCCCCCGGTATATTTTTTGAGAACCAGCTACTGTCAACGTCGCACTTCCCGCTCACCTCCTGCTTCAGGTCATACCATTTCTGGAGACCCATGTCCCGGGCGGTCACCGTGTAGTTGTAGGTAAAATACTGTAGGTCTCCACTCACAGGATGGGGGTCCAAGGAGAAACGCTTCCTGATAGTGTGTTGATCGCTGGCAGCCTCAGCGCTTCCCAGAGACCGCAGCGTAGCCGGCGCTCGCAGGGCCTGCATGCGCATAATGTCCGCTGAATCCATCCCCGGAGGCCTTGGCACATAGACTCTGTTGGGGTTTGCCGGCGCGACATTTCCTGAGATAAGTTCTGCAGCCACCAAGACACTCGCAAGATATGTCCCCACTAGCCCCAAAACCCCTAATAACAGCAACCTTAACAGCAACCTCCTTGTTTTAACGGGGGTTTTGGGTTTTCTAGTCAGCAGTCGGAATAGGTAGCCAAATATGAAGCCAGTCGCCCCAAGCGGCTCGCGGGCATTCCAAAAGCCAACCCATGCTATTCCGCTCAATATTTCATCATATTCGGACCCAGGTTCGGACGCAGACTCGGGCGCAGGCTCGGGCTCTTTGGCGAGAGCGTCCCTCCGAACCTTAAGAGACTTTGAAAAGGATATCCCAGCAATGACGACAATCTCCCAACAAAAAGTGAAGAGAAGAGTGACTAAAACTGAATATATGGCGGTCAGGATCTGACCCCATCTGCCCGTCACAGCGATGCACTGTTCAAAGTGGGTGTCAGTCCCACCCGGGCATCGAAACCGGTGGTACTTAACGAAGCTTTCCGCATCGACGTCAGTGAATGCTTCCATAACCCCAGGTTTCCCTCTTGTTGACGTTGCGACAGGAAATGCGAGACCGAGAGTGGAAGATTGATGAGGGATCCGGTACGGTACGAAGAGCCGTGTGGATGTTCCCTATAGCGAGAGGGCTCGGGAATCTCCGGGAGATGTGAAGTCGATACACTGGGTACACGATCACCGAAGTAGTAGGACCTTTGATGCCAGCCTGACGCTATGAACAGAGATGGACAGGTATCCGGGATTTTCTGAAAAAGAACTATTGTTTCCTCATTGTCAGTATGTTAACCGAGCTCCGCCAGGGTCGCTACCGAATATACACCTATTTATCTTACCTCTTATCCGTTAAATTTGCTCAATCGTAATAAATTCAGGCCCGAAAAAAGCTATAGCAGCTAGAAGAGTTCCTCGCACTTGGGGGGACTGGAGGTCAGATTCTGCGTCCGAGTTGGAGAAACAAGGCGAAGGAATTAAAGTGATCAAATGGGTTATCCGAGGGTTATAAGATAGTAAAAGGTGGAGGCTCCCTTGAGTTAAATACCTGTAGGAGGCAAGAAGTACAGGAAAGCAGTGATCATGAGCCCACACGGGCGCCCGGCGTAGTACGAATTTCTTGCCACACACTGCCCCAATCCCTGCTTCCGGCTACCTGGCGCCTAACGAGCATGTGCTGGCGCAGTAAAAAAAATCGGCTACCGCACTATCAATTCCGAAAGAGTCGTCCGTCAGTGATTGTCTGTGCGTACTTTCTCCACGTTTGTTTTTTCACCCATATGCCGAGAGCGATGTATTACGCCAATCTGGGCATGCCTAAGTTCAATTTTTTCTGAACGTGAAACTGCAAATCCCCTATTTTCCTCCATTCCTGCCCATGCTGACTACCGTAGGGGAGACCCAATATTTAACACCCAATGCGCGAGGGAGAAAGGCAGGATTTGCCATATCATTCTGACAGCTATGGCTTAAATTGTATTATCTATTAATGGTTTGAATTTCTTGAAGCATGCCACAGTACAAATACACCCTGGCTTTGCACAACATATTACTCAAAAACTCTTCCTCTTTGGGCGGAGGAAAATTTTAAAAAAGATGGGTGGTCCCGAGTCGACTAGCAGTAGGAGCCTTTAGCTCAGCTATCATAGAGCCCGCAGGTGCAAAAGAAAGTAGAGAATCGGAAGCCCCTCTCCCAGGGGAAATGGAACCCCGGTGCGCTCATGTTGCATGATAGATCGCCCTTGGCCTATTTCTCGAAAAAGCAACCGAGGAAGTACGCACAGACAGCCATTGACGACCTTTTCAAAATCCATAACATCCTCACTAGCTTAGGATAGGTCTATTTTGAATTGCGTATACCAGGGAGGTCTAAAAATAAATTGTCCTGAATGCTGATCTTCTACCGTGACAGGAAAGCTCTAACCCCCACCCTCAGGACCTCTCTCCTCCAAACCCGGAGATTAAATTCGTGGCCAAGGTAGCGAATCACCAGAGTTTTTACAGCAGCAGTCGGTACCGTGAACCCTGGGAAAGGGGTAGTAGGCTAGCTGAATGACAGAGCAGGCTGAGATATTCTAGTTGGCGCCCTACAGGCCGAAATTAGGTGACAGAAGCCATAGGGGGGAAGCATGTAACCCTCCACCTGTTCTGGGCATGAAAAACCTGAATACCTGGGTCCGAATGGAGTACCCGTATGAGGGCTTAGATACGCGGGTTGAGCAAATGGACTACCAGGTAGGCCTGGGGGCCCGGGGCTGGAAAAAGCATCTCATGCTGTGCTGCGATAACTCGCTAGCTAGTTGGATAGTTTAGAAGAGTTCAATAAGGTTTCATTACGGCGGACATCTTGCCGTGCAGATCTTTGATCCTTGTTTTCAGGTTCTGCATGCCCGGAACATGTTCCCTAGGGTGACTTGCTTGCCAACATTAATTCTGCCACGTCTGTGAACCTCCAATTATACGATTAGCCAGTTAAAAATTTAAACCGGGGAAAGCTTGCACTCATATCCCCCACAGCCCCGGGCACAATGGCACAATTTAACTAAGGCGGCGGATCAAAATCAAGCGTTGTCATAGCGCGTTCCGCATAACAGCATGCCAGCATATCATCCAGGAGGGCTGTATACCGATAACTGAACCGGTGAGCTACGTCGTTGGGCTTAGGATCAAGAATTTTTGTTTTCTCTTCTGTCTCGGAAGGGGGAAAAGGGTTGTGTTTTGGCGGTGTTTTTGCCACCATTCCAGAAAAGGGAGGCTTAGACTTTATAACACACTGTTCAATTATTCATGTTTTACGATAGCTCAGTCCTTCCAAAAAAAAAAAAAGTGTGAATTGTCAATACCCCTTCAGCTACGACCACCACCGAGGAGCAGCCGGGGTAGCCTAGAGGAGGCAAACGACTCCCGAGAAGTCCCTTAGAAGTTCATCCAATATTTGGGAGTAGCAAGGGAAAAGGTCGGACGCACTACCGTTACCAGGGGTGGAATTTGGATGAGGTCTAAACAACGGAGGACATTCGAGTGATGACCAATGAGGATTATTTTGGCGTCGGCAAAAAGTCATGTGAACTAGCGCAAGGAGAAGTGGCGCTTTCTAGGGCAACACATTACGGTAGACGAGCACTTGTCTTACCTCGCCCGAAATACCCTTACACCCGAGTACTGGAGCACAAACGACCTTCATCCATCCGGTATTCTACCCGAATCCGACAGAGCGGTATTCACATCAGGCATCAGGGCAGTGGGAAAAGGCGCAGGGGCGAGTTTTTTAGAGTAACCCATGACGAAGCGAGTCTGGGGTGAGGCTAGAACGCCCATAGGCCTTTTATAGAACAGGGATTAATTATAAATGTATTCTCGCTATGCCGTGGATACCATAACAGCTGAAACAATTGGCCCTCGCGCTGGTCGTTGGAGTTGCCTCTCCCTATACGGGGTCGGGCCCGAATTTGCTTCTGGGGGGATACCGTATTCCCCCCCCAATGTCTCCTCCCCCACTTTTAATCCAAAGAGGAATTCTAGACGGTGGGACCGATACTGCGCGGTGTATCCATCAATTATTGCCCACAAGTGAGAAATCTCGTGTTCGATTTGGGAACTCACTCTGGGGAAATTTGTTTTTCCTTGTACAAGGACATGAAGGATCTCCCGGCACCCCAACTGAGCCCCATGTCCAATCGAAGGCCCAGTTAGACTGGTAGTCGGGGGCGGAATGTCTGCGCATGTCTCACACCTGATCAAGTTTGAATGGGGTCTTCCCTGTTGTCCGAATCCTGTCGTTTACCCGGCCGGGGGGTCACTGCGAGTAAAAGTCGGATAACGTAACCCGTGTCTCCAAGAAAGATTTGTATGAGAAGGCACTAGTCCTTCGTAAGAACCGCGGTTAGTGAATCCCGGGATTAGCGAGATTAGCGAGCCAGCGGAGCTAGCGAATTCACAGAAAATACGGTACAGCCTCGTTCGCAAAGTTCTCGCTGATCGGTAGGTATCTTAGCAAAGGTCTGGGGACAACTCATGTACCGGTACAAGAATTCGCACTTCAGGTTTTCTGCAGACACTTGTACCAGTACATTTGTTACTGCCAACATTTTTCCCTAGTACCCCATTATCCGCGAGAACTTTGCGAACGAGGCTGTACCTGCACCTCCCTCTCCGCAAGTGCAGAGAGTAGGATCCCTTCAACACATGAGACACACAGATTCCGCTTGTCCCTAATCCAGGTGTGGCCCGGCCCCGTCATTCGTCCCAGTAAAACTAGTGAAATTTGAAGCTTTTATTGGTGGAACGTTGCCTAGCCATAGCATAATGTTAGCGTAAATGGAAAGAGCGGAATCTGCCTGTCTCATCGGTCCAAGGCATCCACCCACACAATACAAGTACTAGGTACAAGGGCCGGACCGAGATGCACACATACCGACATGGATGCAGCTACTGTGGCAGTCTGAGAAAACCTATTCAATACCAGCAGATCTCGGACCCTCTCTACATAATACCATCCAAATCTTTTATCCCAGCAAAAACATAACATTTCACCCACGGCCAGGAAAATAATAATACCTCAACTCGCAGGCGAGAAAACACAAATTACAAAAATTTGGGGGTAAATCAGGCCCTAATATAAATATTGGTATTTGTCTTTCTTTGAAAGGCAGCTGGTAGAAAGATGCGAATTTATCTAAAAAAAACCCATTTCTTGTAGTGCCAAGGGAGCCAATAAGCACCATGCATGTCAACACAGCTTGACAGGATGCCAACCCAACAATTTTCCTAGGCGAGAGATCGGTTGTCTACGGTAATTTTTAATCAGGGGGTGAAGGTTGCATTTTTGCTGGGATAGTATTTTGTCGGGAGGGTCTGAGATTCGCTGGTATTGAATACTTGTCAGGCTTTCCCGTCTGAGGTGTCACCATACTGGGATACCCTTGCAGTTGGCGACGATCCGGAAGATGCCAATCGGTCGGGATTAACCTTAAAATGATGGTTCGTGCGGCTAAAGTCTTGGTAGTGCTTGTTGCAACAACCAGACCGGGGATGTTTTTGGTTTTTTTAGCGGGTACGGTCTTTTGCCCCGGTGACACCGCGCTGTAAAAGTAGGTTTGTCAAAGTAAGATTTGGGTGAACGAATATACGCTGCTCTTGCTGTTTGCCGCTCGACTGGTTTCGTCGTGGCTGCTGTGCGAGATTTTCCACGACTTGTCGCTGCACCCACCTCCCATCTGTGACGGGAGATCGACCGCCTATCCGGAGACAAGCATCATGCCAGGCAGGATCGGGAGGCGTCTGGCGTGATGAAATGCAGAGAGGCGATTTTGCGTTCCGGGTAAGCATCCAGCCACCAGATACACAATCTAAGCGAACCGCACGTACCCAAAGTCGGGCGCACCGAGACGGTAACCACCGTAGGGTTTTTGCCCATACCGTAGAATCTCGCGAAACTCACTAACCCCGGACCTGGATGTCTTAATACCGGGCCAGTAAGATATTGTGTAGCAGGGATGTGGCAAAAAAGTCGGGCGCGTCCCAGAATAGGAATTAAGCCCAGACATTTCGTGGCACCGCGTTCGACTTACCCTTGTACCGTACCCTACAGGTACAAGTTACCGGTAAGAAGAACCTGAACACAGGGATTAAAAATTTGTATGGAGGGCTGTCTGTGCGGGTCTAAGTCCCCTTACAAAATTCTGGCGCACAGACAATCGGCCATACAAATTTTTAATCCCTGTGTTCAGGTTCTTCATGCCGGGAACTTGTAGCACAGCGCCAATGCTCGGGTGCGGCGCCGCATGGCGCTTGAGGAAATATACAGCCTCCGGTAGAAAAAATCGGGAAACGGTGATCGGGCCTCTGGGGCTTTGATTGGAGGGTACGGTGTGCTCGAGCCAATCGAGCAACCGTGTTTCTAACTTTTAATTTCCACAATTCCCGATCTTTTCGACCGGAGGCTGTAGATGCTTCTACTCCTCATTGGCTACAGTACGGTACTGTGAAATCAAAAGAGAAATCAATTGGTTAATGGAATAAACGAGACCCCCACTAGCAGCTAGCATCTTGCCCCTCGAGATCAATCTTCCATCCGGGGATTGATCCTTATTCTCTCTGCAAGTATGAAGGGCGAATTTTGCGTCCGTGTTAAGTGTCGTACCGGTTGATTGCTTGCCCCTATTTTGACTAAACCCACCATCCATTCCCGCTCCCTCCCGCCGATTTACCGTCCTCGTATGACTTACCCTGGTACCTGTAGCAGGGGTACAATCCATCCGGGAACACTGGGGGGTGATGAGCAACGAGCTCGGCAACCAAACATTCGAGCTTGCCCATCCAGCACCTCGGAAAATCAAAATTCACCATTGTCTTTGAAGAGTTCACGGAATTTCTTCTCGTTTATCATATATTCCACTGCATGCGCATATGGACCATAAACCCCATACCCACCCCTCCAAGATCCTATCCACGCCGGATAGGTTTAGCTAGGATAAATTGTATTGAATTACCCCTGTTCACAGAGGAATCCTGGTATCGGAGCCTTGGAGCTAGGGTAGGACGGTATTTGAGTAACCTGAATTAGAAAAATCTCTGAACTCGGCCCAAAACATCGCCTGCCCTACTCCGTCGGCCCCCTCGCTAAGTTTAGCGCTTCAATATCAGCTCTTCGTCGGTCCACCGGCACTTTGGCGAGCCGAAAACTTTAGGACGGCGATGATATGAGTGTGCTGCCTCGGTTACACTGAGCTGCGACAGCAACTAGGCCTATTGCGTATTCAGGCACGGCAAGGCAAGGTCGTCGCCGAGTGCTGTCATTCGCTAGAGTAGCCGTCGCCAAAGGGGCCGACTTGGTGTTCAGGGCAAATGGCAAATGGTGGCTAGTATCCTGGCTGGGTGGGTGCGACGCTTGCTTCATTCATCCTCCGGCTTTACAGTACCGGTACTACAAAAATCAAAAATGCAAAGTTAAATCAGCTTCTAAAAGGGGCTATCCAGTCAGAAAAAATAAGATCGGATCGAGTTTTGCTTTTTCATTCCCCCACAAGTATGCCATATTTGTTTTCCTGAAATTCTTATCCCGATACTTGTCCCCCATAAGAGGTGCCCCCCAAAACACTGGGGAGATGTGTAGTAAAATGTGCCCAAGCACCCATACAAAATATACCCCCCGTTTTCGTGTACGGTACCTCTTGCGGGGGACGAGTAGACTGATCCTTTTTTGCCTTCCATCGTAAAAACTCTCTATTGATCAACTATCTCGGACTAGGTGGTAAAAGAGAAGCAATTCCCTGAGCGCATGGGGATTTTTTGCTTGCTGGAAGGGGCATCGAGGCTAGTTTGTCTAATGCGACCGTATTTATGGATTGGCTTTTCCTGGTACCGTAGTGTTATTACCTGGGAAAATAAAAACGGGGATCTTCTCCAAGTATGATACATAGCCCGATTTACCTCCCTTTCTCAAAAGGGACAATCACTGTTTCCATTGCTCCGGGCGTTGCCCTATGATGCTGCGGCTTTCGACCTAGACATCCTGGATATACAAAAAACTAGCTATGATATAACAAAGCATAACAAGGCAACTGAATCGCTCCCACTAAGGTTGAGAAAATGTCATTTGACTCACCGCCTCCCGGGTTACCTAAGTGCGACAAATCCGCACAACACATGCGCACAACACACTTGCCGTACACGCATCACGGGCAAAGTATTGGACCAAACTGGGGTCGGGGTGGCCGTGCGAAATTTCTTTCATTTGTATACGGTATGTTTACAGTAGACTCTAAGATACGGTGCCTAAAAAGGAAAGTGTAGTGCTTTTTTTCGCTCGCACAGACACTTTGCCCCCTGGTGTGTTCCGGCGCTTTGCCCCTGCAGCGGGTATGATGATCCCGGTGGAATATCAAGCTTGATAGATTGGAGAATCGAGTGTTCATCCACTTCCGAGTCTAGAATGACCTAGCCGAGTGCGCAATGCCAGGAAATAGTACATCAGGAGAGGAATTAAAGAGCTGTGTGATGAAATATCGGTGCCCCGCTAAGGGCTGATAGACAATATACCTCCTCTCTCACCAGCCTCCTTTTGTCTAGGACAAGTATAAAGAAGGCGCTTCCGCTTGACATTCCCCGGTCCGCCAGAATTCCTCAATTACCTTCTCAATATTATTCAGGATTCCCTTTTCAGAAGCCAGGCCCTGCACTCCAGAATGTTGGTACCTCTCTTGTTATTCTGCCTTGCCGTCCCTATGGGTAACGCCCATCCGGGTGAGAGCCAGCCAGGTATCGCCCGCCTCCTCCCTCGCCAAAATACACCAACATCTAGTGCGGTCAAACCTGTGGTTAGTGGTACTGTTCGTGGTTCCTGCGCGTCTAATGGATTGAGCCAATGCGGTAATCTTTGCTATGATAGTAAAAATGGGGATGTATGCTGTGACCCTAGCGCTAGTTATGGTAAGTTACATACACCCTATATTCAATAAACAGCAATTAACGACTTCAGGGTGTGAATCTGGAACCTTCTGTCTAGTTAACGGGTGGTGCTGCCCTAACGGAGTGGATCCCCAAAAATGCGCCAGTGATAGTGGTATTACACTCCCCGCGAGCTTCTCAAGGACGGCCAAGTCCTCGACGCAGGCATCTTCTACAGGCCTATCCTCAGCCGCGAACGCAGGCAGAACCTCAAGTTCCAACGGAATCCGGTCCTCAAGTTCTAGCGCAAGCCGAACCTCAAACTCCAACGCAAGCCAAACCTCAAGCTCCAACGCAAGCCGAACCTCAAGCTCCAACACAAACAAAGTCTCAAGCTCGGACAATAGCCGGGCCTCAAGCTCCAACGCAAGCCGGGCCTCAAGCTCCAACGCAAGCCGGGCCTCAAGCTCCAACGCAAGCCGGGCCTCAAGCTCCAACGGAAGCCGGGCCTCAAGTTCGAACAAAAGCCGGGCCTCAAGCACCAACACAAGCAAGGCCTCAGGCTCGAACAAAAGCCGAGTTTCAAGCTCCAATGCAAACAAAGCCTCGTCCAAGAAACCTTCCACTATATATCTAGAGCCCACCTCGTACCCTACGGTCAACGAAGACTCTCTGGCACCAACAGAAGCTGCGCCGGTCACCACAACCTATGGCCCTATCACGGCCACCCTCTCCGACATCCCTGTGACCTTGTCCTACTCCGGCGAAGTGCTCCCCCTCCAGACCGTAGCCAACCACAAGCCCGCCCCAAGCAGCTTTAAGGACGCCGTACTTGCAGCACTCGCCAAGGACCCTGAAACCAAAGCCTTCGGAGACTTTTTAACACAGGCACCGTCCGTCTTTGAGGGTCTCGAGGAAAACAAAGAATACTACGTCTTCGCTCCCACTACTCAGTTCGTTATAGACTTCCTCAGGCACCTGCGAGACAATCCAAGGCGATTGGCACTTCGCAAGGTGTTAGTTCCTCCCCAAAATAGCCAACAGTTTGCGGAGAAGCCGAAGGGTGCAGCGGATATCAAGCGTGTGTCAACCACCCTCAAGACAACACTGGTGGGTGAAACCAAATACGTCGACCTTGGCGCTGATGAAGGCGCTCGTGTGGTCTCAAATCCTACGGTCGGCGAGAATGGCACAGTGCTTATCACCTCTGGATTCGGAAACTCCACGTTAGTGTATGCCGACGAGATACCCTTTGAGGGTGGGGTAATCAAAAAATGTGACGGGTAAGTGCACCCCCAGTAACCGGTGCGACAGATGTGGGCTGACATTGTTAAAAAAGATTCTTTACCCTTCCACACGCGCTTGAAACTGTCTTAGCCGATACTAGCGGCCGCTCATGGTCCACAGCATTGCAGAATGCGGATCTGTTGACACAGCTATCGTCGAAACAAATGGTGACAATCTTCGCTGTGCAGGACTCGGTGCTGGACCCAGCAAATCTACCGGGGCCGGCCGATCTAAACCGGCTCATCTACGACGGCCTTTCGTACACGCCCGATATGAGTGATGGTCTTTGCTTAACCACGAGAGGTGGCGGATCATTGCGTATTACTCGACAGGGGAGCAACATACTCGTCAATGGCGTCCGGATATCGAGGCCCAATGTCATCTCCAAGAATGGCGTTATCCAATATCTGGAGCAGGTATGCTATACATTTTCCACTCTTGGACTTCTTTGTACTAAATGGCATTCAGATTCCGCCGGCAGAGCAATGCACGTCGTCCTCCGACTCCAGCGTGGGGGGGCCGAGTGTCAAAAAGTCTGCTGGGTCTGTCTTGGTTGTCTCCAGGATGGCCGTCTTTGGTTTATCGGTTTCTAGCCTTGTGGCGTATTTTTGGGTGTGAGGCGACTGGACATAGAGATGGGTCCGGATCCTGGTGTGTCCCAGGTGTATAATAGTCCTGTTTGTGAAACTCCCGTAAAGGTCGCCGTCGCCAATCCCGCAAGGTAACCATTGAAGCTCCTCCTCGCGAGCTTCGAGGGGGGGAAGTGGGTTGAATAATTAGTAATAGGATGGGAGATGGATTGCTGGAATAATTTTTGTTTAAAATCTAATATCATGAGTGAGGGACAACCTAGGTTTCATTGATGTACTTCCGGTGACCTAAACGAAGTAGAGAGGGATACTGTACTAATTGTTTCCGTGCAAAAAGAGGGGCGGTAATCAGCTTATTGGATGAGACGGATTTCCTGTGGTGTGGGGGGGGGGATGTGGGACCATTGTTCCCGACTTAGGCCTGTTTAAAATTTCGATCTGGAAAGTGGCCGGGATCAGGGCAAATCGCTAGTGTCCGCTCTTGTGTAACCAGTGATGCCACAAGGTGGCTTGCCTGGATCCCTCGCAACAGACGACTCTATGGCCAAGATGTATCAGACTGGTAATCGAGCATCCATACCGGTAAGGTATTCCACCCATTTTCACCAATTGGATGCTTGCTTCAGCCACAAACTTTATTTCGACGTACTTGTACAGCCTCGTTCGCAAAGTTCTCGCTGATCGGTAGGTATCTTAGCAAAGGTCTGGGGACAACTCATGTACCGGTACAAGAATTTTGACTTCTGGTTTTCTGCCGACACTTGTACTAGTACATTTGTTACTGCCAGTGTTTTTCCCTGGTACCTCTTGATCCGCGAGAACTTTGCGAACTAGGCTGTACTACAGATATCAGGCAACAAGTATCCGAACATCGGTTGGCTACGGGGGGATGTCGGATTGTGTTTTTGATGTTGATTTGGTGTAAAGGGTTATTTGTAGTTAGCCGCCGCGTTATAGGTGGTGAGGGAGAGTGTCTCGGTAGACGGGTCCGGGAACTGCTGGTGAATAGGGTCACGCTTTCAAGTTAGAGCAGCTTAATTACCAGAAATGGAAAATGTTTTAAAAAGAAAAAGCAGAAAAAAAAGTATCTGAAAATGAGATACCGGTTATGTGTCTGTGCACAGTATATTAAAATGTCTTATGTTCTGCTAGATATTATTTTTTTTGAAAATGTTCGATTTTGGGAATTGTTGGGGGACAAAAATAACGGCGGTATCAACGGGCGAAAATCTTTGGCAATGACAACGGCCTCCCCCACCAATCCCACTATCATAAAAACAAAAAACAAATAGAAAAATGTAAATATATAGTAGAAATTAATATTTGGTAAACCATCCATCAGCTTTAATAATTGCATCTATTCTATCCACCATTGACCCTGCCAAAGTAGTAAAGACCTTTGGGTCCAGAAGTTCCCGACAATTAGTCATTGCCTCCTCTATTGCCTTCTTGACCACATTCACTTCACCCCTTATAAGATATAGCTCAGGATAGTGCTTATGAAGCTTATCTCTCACCAGAGACCAAACATTTTGAATTGTATTGAGATCTGGTGAATAGGGAGCAATTTCCATAAGAGCAATTCCCTACCTTCTGAGCCATCTCCTAAAAAGCAAGTGAGTCTTAGCATTGTCAATGATAAAAAATACCTCTTCCTCTCCAACCTCTCCCATGATGTCCTCCCATATTCCTAGAAAGTCATAATGATTATAGACATCAATAATTGACTTTTCAGTAACTCCACCTCTAGCAGAAGAAGGAACAGGAAAAACAGGTAAAAAAAGATGATGAGTTTGACCATAAAAAAAACCAGTGATCATCTGGCTAATCCCTCTCTCACCTCACCTAGCAGTAGGTTTAACACAATCCTTATTTCACTTCTCATTTGGGTATCTAAATACCTTTTTTCTCCGCTTTCCTGCACCCTTCTCCACAGATACCTTATCCCTCTAGATTGCCTTTCTTCTCCACACCTCCCTTGTTCAATGACTATGGGCTAATGCCCATTCCAACCTCTCGTGAGCCAGGTCACTATCCAAAGGAATCCTCTCTTGGGCCACCCATTTTTTAAGATGCTTTTGTGCAATTCTTCTGTTCACTCTCCTGGTAGAAACATTAGGGGCAACTTTTTTAGCAATGTCAAAATAGGTGGTTTGATGATTTTTGAGAGCTTCCTCAAACATGGCTTTATCCAGCAACTTGGTAGTCTTGGAATGTCTTCCTCTACCCTCATTCTCCTTGCCCTCTTGATATCCCTTTGCAATTGGCCTGCTGACCGTGGTCGGAGGGATGTTAAGATAGTGGGAAATTTGCTCAGATCACATTTGAGGCTCATGTAACCCAAAGATTCTCCCTCTGGGAAACTAAGAGAAATGCTGAGCAGGAATATGTATTTTAGCATGACTGCGAAGAATTGGAGGCATAGTTTATTGAAAATAATACTTAGATAAGATGGTTTAGTGTTGGTTGATTTAGAGGGATTAGTTTGGGTGTGTAACGGGTATATGCCTGTCTAACGAAAATACAATGGGACTTGTGGTAGACCTGCTAACGCTAGTGCTAAAGGAGGATTCAGGGGACCGGAAGTAAGGGGTAATAGTTGAAGGACAAATTGGACTCAGGGATTGGTGTTCAACTAAGTGTATTCATAGACTCAAGGTCTCTCGAAGTCTGCTGTCTCCTGCTAGCTAGGAGACTGGTTTAAATACAAAACCCAAGACCCATAGCCTTCCTGCAATCACGATCATTACTAGTAGCTGCGCACATACTGGAATACTGTAATCCTGCAAGACCACAGAAAGCAACAAACAAAGCTCAGCCTGCACCAGTGTCACATGACCATTCCATACCCGGAATCCTAAATATAAACTTCCAGCAGAGCAAACTCAACATAGAAATACAATAGCAGAGGCTATCTGACTCAGGGAGAGTGGCGGAGCGAAAATCAAATCAAATCAACCAAATATAAATCAACTAAACAGAGGAGATCCTGCACTGCGCGCTCCTGTGTACCGTTACCGGAATATGTACACATGTTACAGGGTGGGATAGGGAGTGCAGGATGATAAGGAGGAGTCCGTTGCCATTCATCATTGAGCTGCCATTATTTTTGTCCTCTGACAAAACTTAAGCTACGCTAAAGTGTAACTCTATTGACTAGCAGTTCTCAGACCCACCTACTGAGACACTTTTCCTCACCACCTATGCTGTAGCAGCTAACCACAAATAACCCTTTGCACTAAATCAACATCAAAATACAATCTGTTAGGCATATGAGAAAAGTGTAGCTTTTCCACCTATTTTTGTGTACCCAGGGGTTAACCTACCTTCACCCTGTGAAGCTAACACCCCCCTCTGGCCCCGGCGTTGGGACGGCGCGACAACACCTAACAGCGGCGCAGTTGTGTCCCAACACGAAAGGACACTCTCATTGCAACCTATCTCATGACACCGTATACGTCGCGGCGGTCGGTCCGACCGGATGCTGTTCGCAGGATATATGAGAGGGGACCTTTGGCGAGCTTATGCAAGTGTCCCGGGCAAGGTCGGTCGACGTCGAATAAAGCTACAGACACAGCGGAACGGCACAGGAAACTATGTCACTAAAGTAACGGGACGTTTTCGTCGTGTCTACTCTAGAATGAAATAAGAGTATGACCGCACCCACACCAATGGTATAATACCATATAGGATCATTCGGTAAGGAAAGACTATGAGGGAATTGTACCATTGGTACGATCCCGACTGAGAGTCTGACCAAAGCCTAAACGCAGGAAGCAAGAGTCATATCTGCTACTGCGATAGGTGCGATTACGAAGTTGGCCACTTCGTTCGTCCGATGAGGAGGAGACTGGCTAGCATGCAGACCAGTTTCAGTTCCTCCTGACGGAAGAAGGATTGTGAACTCTGACTGGAACGTGGTGCCACACCAGATAAATCAAGAGTTCTCCAGTCCGGAAGTCAATGGTGGGGCGATATTATTCAGGGTCAAAAGGTGTTCGCACTATGGGAAATGTTCGGAGTGGTTAGCAGGTACTTAGTTAGTATGGTAGTTACTTGTAGGCCGCGCACTCCATCGACGCAGGATATAAATATCGAAGTGCCTCCCAAGCTTTACTGAAATCATCACGCTACGGAGAAGAGACCTTATCAATATAATAAGTTATTACAAGAAAAATCTTTATCTATATTCTACGCACGTTTATATTGAGCCTTCCTAGACACATCTCCGTCTACGATAAAGTACCCTGGTCTTACCCATCTCGCTTGTTCTTAGAGATCTGGTACCACCTAACAGTATAGTGATATTGTCCTTGTTACCAAGGCTCAATAAATGCACACACATGATACAAGCGGTATCTTCGAACCTTACCTAACTCAAGACATAGCTTCACCTTTTGAAGAAGTCTTAAACGCACCGGTATAAGCGCATTATTCTTTTATAAGAAATACCCACTATCTGAACAACCAAGACGCTGTCAGATACCCTCAAACCTACCAACAGTTACCTTCCTTGAACGCAGGACACACGGACCGTCCCGGTTCACAAGACACTTTTTTGTTCCAAACGAAGAACAAGTTTGGCGCATTTACGCCCATTTTGAGACACCCACTAAAGATTGGGAACCTTTGGGATCGGAATTAGCCTGTTCAGAAATTTGGTTTTCAGAATACCCTCCTTCGCGAAAAGAACAAGCAATACCTGCTGCTTGGTTAGGCAGACGACTATAGAACACTGTGGCAAAAAACCCACTGAAAAAGGGTCTACCGGCCAGACACAATGGCTCAACTACGCATCACAGCGGAACCCAGGGATACGAGAGAGGAAGAAGGAGCAGTATCCACCTTAGGATCACTGATATCAGGAGGGGATACAGCTATCTATTCCCCCGGAGAGATTAACTGGCCCGGTTCACCGTTTGTGGGCCTGGGACCTAGTCGTCGGGATTCGAAGCAAGTTCAGAAAGGACGCAGTGGAGGAAGCGGAGGACCATCCCGACAGCCAAGTTCAAATCTTGAACTTGGTCGACTAGCCGCCCGCATAGGCACGGTTATGGGGCAATTCGATCGAACCTTAGCCACCACCCGAGATGCCCAGCGTCTAGCCTTCTTTGAGCTTTCGGAGGCTAACCAAACACATGCGGCCTATGTCGAGGCACAGGCCCGAAGGTTAGAAAAGGGGGAACAGATCGTCGAAGCAGAATTGGATACCCTCAAAAGTGCATTGGACCAAGTCACGACACAATCAACCAACATGCAGGCCAAGGTAATTGCCCGCATAGGGCATGAATTCCAAGCCCATACGGTGCAGCAACAACACCAAGCAGAGGTGAGCACTAGGTTACAAGCACAGGACTAGGAACTCAGAGACCAAGTCCTCTCCCTGGAAAGACTGTTGGACCAGGCAGACGAGAACTTTCTTAAACAACAACAAACCCACCGTAAGGAACTAGCAGCAGTGCTAGACGAAGTAAAACGGTCAAGAGAGGAGATTCGAGAGTTAGCGCAAAGGCAGTCAGGACCACCGACGATGGCGGTTACCGACGATGGCGAAGGGCCTTCCTACAGAATGAGAGGAGCTCTTCAGCCTAGGGTTGAAGAAGAGGAGGAAGAAGAAGACGTTTAGGTACAGAAACAATCAGATCCGACGCCAGCAACAGGAAGAAACGGGGGGAGGATGCCCCCACCACCAGGAGGAAATGGGCGAGATCCCGATCCAAGCGATGATAATTCGGATGGCGAGAACCGCCATGAGATCCGAACGGGAAAAAGGCACAGAAGTCCTACCACACCGGAAGATGACGACCCACAACTGGCCAAACTGGTGAAAGTCATGAGTATGGCACTCGGGGGATCTAAACGCAAACCAGCAGACCCTCCCTTTATTTACAAACATCTGGATTACCAAGATGTAAAGGTTTGGCTCCTCGCATGTGAAGATTACTTTGCACGAAATCCTACATACTGGATGAAAGAGGAGGATAAAACTATATACGCCATAGGTAGAATAGAAGGAAAGGAAGTAGCCCCATTTGCGTTGGCGTATAGGAAACAAATGACTGGAGAATTAGGTTTCCAAAAACAAGAAGGCTATGAATATTGGCACATATTCAAAGCAGAAGTCATTCTGCGGTTTACTGTTTCCCATGAAGCGGAAAGGGCGCTGAGACGAATGGAACTGGTTAAGTACCAAGAGGACATAGAGAAGTATCTCCTGGAACTAGAAAACCTTAACATTCAGGCTCAGGTTACTGGTATTGCATGGCAATATATGGTCGAGAAAAGGTTGCCATTGGAGGCACTCCGCCGCCTCTCGAACCAGGAATACGGAAGCGACCCGGAGCGGCTTGCCGCTATCCGAACAGTCACAAAATCAGAGGAAGCTTTTAAAGAACAACGGGGCCTCGGGCATGAACCGTCCATGAAGTCGGATTCGTCGGGAAAACGCGAGCGCGAAAAGGATTCGGGAGAAAAAACCTCTCGAAAAAGTACTCTCCATCGGAGAAAGCCGCCTATAAAGCAAAAAAGGCAGGAGAAAAAATGGGGAATGCGGGACATGATGGACAAAAAGTGGAACACACGAACTTCAAAGATGGTCATTCGGGTATCCACGAAGACGAAATGGACAAGCTGCGAAAGAACGATGGTTGTACCCGTTGCGGCATTTCAGGTCATAGATGGAAGAACTGTCGCAAACCTATTCAGGTATCAACTATCAACCGACGAAAGGTCGACCACCGAAACGCGGGGAAATTTCGTCCCAAGTTTCAACCGCGAAGACCAGAGGTCGCCGATGTGGCTGATCGAAGCCGGGAAAGAAATTCAAATCAAGTGAATAGGATTGAGTGGCCCAGGGCGTGGGATACGGATATGGACAAGGCCTAGGATGTCCCAATGGCACCACTGGCAATGGCACGTGGGTAGTTCGAACACCTCCTCAAGAATCGATAAACACTAGGATCTGGAAGCCGGCGGTAATAGCGAACCGAGACATAACCTAGGTTATCGCCGGCAGAGATATTGTGGCAACCGAGAAAACGTCAAGCGTATTGGAGCAATAGTTTAGCTGCGGAACTGGAACAGGGGGGCTGGGGGTTAAACAGCTTGATAATTTCAGACTTAACTCTACAAAGCCTGGTAAAGGTGCGTTAGAAACCGGAGCTTGGCGGCGCACAGAAAGATATCTTCGGATCATGGACAAAGTAGTCTACCCGAGCTGTGGCTAGGAGTCGGCGTGCACCCTACTCGGCGAGGCTTTACGCGTCGCACGGCCCAACAGGTTTCTTGGTTGATACAGGAGGAGGTGAAGGTGTCAGGGAAGCCGAATATAAGCCAGCCTAGGCAGGCAACAATAAGTCGATAATACGGTTTTGCGCACAGACCTAGTCGCAAATCACTGACCAAGGCGCACCGGACAATGCCTAGGTATGTGGGAACTCCTCGGCAGGAGGTAAAGATCGCTAGTAGTGGGCTGCCCAGTATACCAAAAGAAGAGATTTAGTTTATCTGAGGAGACCCATCTGGTCGAAACCGTGCTGGCGCGGTAATAAACAGCCACAGTCAACGAGACAAAAATGAATTCCAAACGCAAGACAGAATTACCTCATGGTAATGGACGTCCAAGATCTCCGATACCTAAGCACTACGAATGCCCACAAGGTTGGGCTTACCTTGCAACGGGAGGAAACAGAATTCGGATTCGCGTGTTATTAGACTCCGGTTCAAACATCTTCTGACTCAACGAAAAACTGGTTAACCAGTTTGAAATACCTTACGAAGTACGCCAGAAAGTGATTGATATCGTAGCTTTCGACGGCGTCGTTGCATCATTGGGAGGAAAAAAGTACTCTCACCCGATCACTTTGGAAATTGGAAATGGACATAGGTCAACAGTGTCTGCAGAAATCGCGGCTGCAGGACAGTATGACTTGGTCATACCGTTTGGATGGTGGTATAAGGAACACCCTCTATCCAACTTAGAAAACCCAGAGAAATGGGAATTCAAACACGATAGCTGCCATACACATGTCAAGGACGAGGCCGTGGCAGACCTATACGAATACGATAAGACGGTCGCATATGACCCTCAAGCCCAATATATAGGAAGAATTGGGTACAAAAAAGGAGAAAAGGAAATTACCCTAGACTTATTACTGCGGGAATACTTACGGTACAAAAAGTTATTTCTACCAGAAACTGCGGAAAAAATACCTTCCCCCAGGACCTTTGACCACGCAATCGAGTTGAAAGAAGGGGCCGAAGCGCCGTGGGGACCCATTTACCCGATGTCCTAATACCAGTTAAATGTTCTAGCCGAATACCTTGCGGAAATTCTGAAGCCGGGAAAGATTGTACACAGCCAATCTGCAGCCAGAGCCCCGATCCTGATTATCCCGAAGCCACACGGTCGACTTTGACCATGTGTCAATTACCAACAGCTGAACAAATAAAAGATCCTAAACAAGTATCCCTTACACCTTGTGAGCGAACTCAGAGACAGCGTAGCCAGAGCCAAGATGATCAGCAAAATCGATTCAAAGGATGGTTATCATCTCATCTGCATACGGGCTGTAGACGAATGGAAAACGGCCTTCAGAACACGGTATGGACATTATGAGTACAAGGTCATGGCGTTCGGTTTGGTCAATGCCGCGGCAACGTTTCAGGCAATGATGAACAAGATCCTGAGAGAATTCTTAGATCACGGGGTGGTCGTCTACTTAGACGACATCCTCATTTATTCAGAAAATTACGAGGAACACATCTAACTGGTCAAAAAAGTACTCGCCACACTAGAAGAGCACCGGTTGGCCATATCCTTGAAGAAATCGGTGTTCCACGTTCCATCAATAGAATTTCTGGGTTACATCGTTGCAGTGGACGGGGTGACAATGAGTGAGAGAAAGGTTGAATCCATTAAAAAATTGAAGATTACCACGATCAGTAAAAGAAGTACAGATTTTTATTGGCTTCGCGAATTTTTACGGAAGATTCATTAAGGACTTCTCGGGGATCTGCAAGCCAATAACGGAAACGTTAAAAGAAAATCCGAAGGATTTCAGTTGTGGGAAGGAGCAAGAAGAAGTGTTTGAGGAACTCAAACATAGGTTCACCACAGCACCCATCCTGGCACATTTCTATCCAGACAGAGAGACGGTAGTCGAGACGGACGCTAGCGACTTTGCATTAGGTTGCGTTCTGTCACAATTCTTGGATCACAGACTACACCCTGTGGCATTCCATTCTCAAAAATTAAGTCCCGCCTAGTGGAACTATGTCACAAATCGTGACTAAGCAAGGCAGATTTCACATGACTCATACTTATGAGTCATAACGTATGTTGGATTTCACACTATGACGTCACTTGACTCATAGTTCTCACATGACTACGCACTCGAGAGTCATTGTTATATTTTGATTGGTTGATTGTTTCATGACTCACGATAGTGACGTCATATGATGTAATGACTTTCGCACATGACTCATATTATGAGTCATGGGTTTCGCGCTAGGACTCACTATGAGTCGTAGAGGTTTATGTAGCGCAAGGTGATGAGTCACCAGGGATAGGGTTGTGAGAAGATGCCTATATAAGGCGCTTGGTTCCGACCAAGAGATAGGATCTTCACGCAACCATCTAAGTACTTTTCTATACTCAAGATATTGCAATACAATTACGCTTTACTCTCTTTACATACACTCCGCCTCTACGAGAATCTACGAACCTGGAGACTATTGTGATAGTCTCGACAGGTTGCCCGAACATAGGACTATTGTGATAGTTCTATCAAGCACGACAATCCACCCCCCTTACGATCTGAAGAGATAGTACCTCTAGTAAAACGACTCAAGACAAGCAAGCCAGTTCCGTACTATCTGAAGAGATAGTATTCCTCTACGCCTTATTACAAAGAAGGAAACTTGCTCACTATAGGAAACCACTATCGTTGCCTGTTGCATAACGACCTAACAATAGGATTGTTACACTCGCAAACTCTCACCGGCTGAAAGAAATTACGACATTCACGATAAAGAGCTGTTAGCCATCGTTGTCGTCTTCATGGAATGGAGACATTACCTGGAAGGAACGGAAATGCCGGTAACGGTCTATACTGATCATCAAAACCTCCAGTATTTCCTTACAACAAAAGTCTGGACGCATAGGCAAATAAGGTGGGCTCAGAAATTATGTGGCTTTAACTTTAAAATAGTCTATCGTCCTGGAACCAAAGGAGGCAAGCCAGATGCTCTGAGTAGGCGGCCGGAGTACCGCCCTGAGGAGGCAGCTACGCATCGCGAACAACAAATTCTGCACCCAAAGCACTTCGGAAAATTCCAGATCGCCATTGTATGGGGTTCAAATGCGGAACAGCTCCAACAGGGATTGCCTCAAGGGGAAAAGGAAACGGGAATTCGGGTACAAAGACTGTCAGATGACGCACGAATCCCGACAAAAGGGTCAAACCTAGCGGCAGGACACGACCTCTACAGTAGCGCAGACATTAACATCCTGGCAAATAACCGAAGCCGGGTTAAGATTGGCTTAGCCATCGCAGTACCAGAAGGAACCTACTGTCGTATAGCACCTAGGAGTGGTTTGGCAACTAAGGGAATCTCGTTAGACGCAGGGGTTATTGACGCTGATTATAGAGGGGAAGTCAAGGTCCTACCCGTTAACCACAATAGTACGGATTATGAGGTTAGGAAAGGTGACCGCATAGCTCAGCTGATTGTGGAACGGTTGGATGATCAAGATTGGATGGAGGTAGAGGAGTTGGATGTGACGGAAAGGGCAGAGAAAGGGTTTGGAAGTAGCGGGCTAGGAGTAGAGTTAAAAGAGGTTCAACCAACGATATGCTTCCTTCAAGCGGATGGAAACCATCAGTTCTACGACCCTTTCGATATTAATCAACACCCTATACTACGCAAGGGACAAGTCCTCCTATCTAACGCAATTATCGCTAAAGCCAGCTTAAGAAAATTGGAACAGGATTTCGTCTCATCTGTTAAAGAAGCGGTATTGGAGGATGAGAACTGGATGCGAAGAAAGGAAGAGTTAGAAACCTTAACGAAGGAAGAAAAGGAACTGCCTAAGCAATGGTCAATATCCGAAGGCCTACTCTACTACAAAGATCGACTATTCATTCCCGATAACGAAGATCTGCAAACCCTTATGGCTAAAAGTTGTCACGACTCTAAAATTGCAGGACATTTCGGACAAGAAAAAACCCAGGAAATTATCACACGGGATTTCCATTGGAAAAAGATAACCGATTGGGTAAGCGACTATGTCCGATCCTGTACCACATGCCAACAAGTGAAAGCTGTCACAAATCGTGACTAAGCAAGGCAGATTTTACATGACTCATAGTTATGAGTCATAAGGTATGTTGGTTTTCACACTATGATGTCGCTTGACTCATAGCTCTTACATGACTACGCACTTGCGAGTCATCGTTATATTATGATTGGTTGATTGTTTCATGACTCACGATTGTGATGTCATATGAGGTAATGACTTTCGCACATGACTCATGTTATGAGTCATGGGTTTTACGCATGTGACTCATTTGAGCACATGACTTGGTTTATGAGTTATGATTGAGTAAACGGAATGTTGCGCGATGACTCATATGAGTCATCGATGGATTTCGCGCTATGACTCACTATGAGTCATAGAGTTTTATGTAGCGCGAGGTGATGAGTCACCAGGGTTAGGGTTGTGGGAAGAGGCCTATATAAGAGACTTGGGATCGCCCAAGGAGATAGGATCTTCACGCAACCATCTAAGTACTTTTCTATACTTTAAGATATTGCAATACGATTACTCGTTACTCTCTTTACTTACACTCCGCCTCTACTAGAGCCTACGCTCTAAGAACCCGGAGACTATTGTGATAGTCTCGACGGGCCGATCGAACATAGAACTATTGTCATAGTTCTATCACGCGCGACAATCCATCCATCTTACTATCTGATAAGATAGTCCCGTTTAACGAATCACTTAAGACAAGCAAGCCAGTTCCGTACCATCTGAAGAGATAGTACGTTCCTATTCCTTAGTATAAGAGAAAGAGATTCACGTAAGCAAGAGATGACAGTCGTTGCCTGTTGCATACACGCTCAACAATCGGATTGTTACATTTGGTTGCGTCTTGCCGCAACACCCAACGACAGAACGGCCCAACAACCTGTCGATCAGGAGATCGACCTCACGGAAGAAGAAATCGACCTAGAAGGACTAAGAGAAGCGTTAGATGAGTCCGTCCAACACTCGAGAGCTGCGAGCTCCACAACAGATAGTGCAGAAGAAGAATCGGACTCAGACGAAACAGACGCAGTACCCACCAGGAGGAACACAATGGCGTCCACATCCAACCCTAATCCAGATACAAAGGGCAAAGAAGCGACTCCACCCTTACCATCCAACCTCACGCCGGATCAACTACAACAAATCATTGCAGCCTTAACTGGAGGACCTGGAAACACGAAGAAGCCCAAAATCAAGGAACCCAGCACATTTCACGGGGAACGAGACCAGCTCAGACGTTGGCTGGCCCAGCTATCAGTCTACTTCAAAGGAGTAGGATGGGAATTCGACTACAACAACGACAAAATTGTCTACGCTCTTAGCCTTCTCAGAGGAGACGCTTTGAAATGGGCTACGCCATATATCGAAAGACGACAAGATGTAACCTGGAGCAGCTGGGACGACTTTAAGAACGAGTTACAGGGGCAGTTTGGCGAAATCGATGAACAAGGAGCAGCAAGAGCAAAACTCATGAGGATGGCTCAAGGAACGAAAGGAGCTACAGAATACTGGAACGAATATAGACTCATCGCTAGTCAGACCGGAATGGACGATGCAACCCTGACTTATCACTTGATGAGGGGATTCAAAACAGAACTCCAAGACGCATGGGGAATGGACGGATCAGATTCACAAGACCCACAATTCGTGGCCAACTGGGCCATCAAAAAGGAGACAAAGATGGCAGCCATCAAACACATGCGGCACGGGGCAATCAGCAAGGAAAAAACTGCATCTCCAGCGACCCCACGAAACCAAAATGGGACCTTTCGACCTCAGAACGACAACCAGGGAGATTCAATGGAGTTGGATGCAACTCGAAGAAGGCCTGGGTTCAACATCTCGGCCAAAGAATACCAACGAAGAATGAGGGGAAACTTATGCCTCAAATGCGCTAAGCCGGGACATCGAGCGGCGGCATGCCGAAGCCAGGCCAACAGCAAGGAAGGAGCAACATGGGAACCAAGGAACGACAACAAGAAGCAATGGAAACCACCAGCCAAAGCCAGGGAAATGGAGGTCGCGAAAGAGGAAGAGTCGGGAAACGACGAAAGTCCCCAGTAAGCAATGGTCTGAGGGACAAGACCAAACCAAAGCCCATTGAGATGAGGAACCTTTACGCGGCACTAAACAACACGGAAACACTAAACAACGAAAACGACCATATTATGATGACGATAAAACTACATGGTACAACAAGACAAATCACGATTAATGCCATGATCGACTCGGGAGCAACTGAGGACTTTATCGACAAAGGGTTCTGCAGCTAATTCAACATCAGAACAAAACAAGCAAAAACGATACGAGAAGTTTACCTGGCGGACGGTCGACCCAGCGCTATGGGACCAATTACCCATACAGCGAAAGTACCTATGGACATCGGTAGCCATAAGGAATTGGCGATTTTCCAAGTGGCGAAACTACCCAATCATGAGGTCATCCTTGGGATGCCATGGTTAAAGAAACATAGTCCCCGAATCGACTGGGGCCAAGGAAAGATCACCTTCGCAAGCGAACGGTGTACGACATGGTGTTTAAAGGAATCACCCACGGTATACGCCATACCCGAAGATAAAGCACGAGAAGAGAACTTGAAAGTCGAGTTCGGCGTCGCTCAAAGCAAGAAAGATCAGCGAGTCAAGGTTAAGAAAGTGGACCCGCAAGCAAGGATACCGACTCGAGGATCGGCACAAGCAGCAGGACACGACCTGTACGCAAACGAAAGCAAGATGATACCGGCCCGAGGACAAGAAGTTGTCCGAACCGGAATATCAATCACACCACCAAGAGGAACCTATGGCAGGATAGCGCCAAGAAGCGGCATGGCAGTTAAACATCAGATTGCTGTCAATGCAGGCGTGATCGACTCCGACTATATTGGGGAAATCAAAGTGGTATTAGCCAACATGGGCAACCAAGACTATCAAGTCAAGAACGGAGATCGGATAGCACAACTCATCACGGAAAAAATAGTCGAAAGCGACTGTTATGAGGTCCGAACGCTCGAAAACACCAACAGAGGACAACAAGGATTTGGAAGCACGGGAGCTTCCAAGGCACAGATCTGCGAGATCAGTGCGAGAGCATTCGGAAAGTTTTATCGGAGACCGGACACGACCACAGGAATCCTCAAGTACAGCAAAAAAGAAGGACGCATAAGCCTAGAATCAGTCAATATTAGCACTGAACTAGCCATCAAAAGCGGAAAATATCAAAAGCAACGAAAACTCAAAGAAATGGTGCCTCAAGAATATCATGAATACTTGGATGTATTCGAAGAAGGAGAAAAAACTAAGCTACCGCCTCATCGACACGGAGTGGACCTGGAAATCAAACTCGAAGAAGGAGAAGGACTTCCGATCAAGAAGATATACGCACTTTCCCAGGACGAACTAAAGGAACTCTGGAGCTATATCAAACAAAACGAGGAAAGAGGATGG
>Ga0307517_10002667_pt1 | contig 28493 bp, 11 predicted proteins | sample 23_EM_MG_FD_194515 | JGI IMG/M metagenome (GOLD analysis project Ga0307517, IMG submission 194515) | Populus trichocarpa ectomycorrhiza microbial communities from riparian zone in the Pacific Northwest, United States - 23_EM | ecosystem: Host-associated > Plants > Roots > Unclassified | place... | reverse complement strand
AAAACGAAATAAAATATAAAAAAATCTATTTTATCTATAATATGAATTATTGTCAAACTTATATAATAATAATAATAATAATAATAATAATAATAATATTGTTGTTGTTTATATTTAATGTTGAAATTAATAATAATACAATAACCTTAGTTATAAAATCTAGATCGGCCCAACGGATCAACCCGGAATCTAGCAGATTTGGGGTCTAGACTGGTTTGAGTTTAAGAAAAAAATAGAGGAGGGATTGACCCAGTCAAAAACCATATTGGCTTGTGACCCAATTGACTCAACGTAAAACCCAGGTAAAAAACCGTTGACTTTTTTCTAAATGTTTTTTGTCAAAACAAGTTTTGATTATTTTTTATTTTAATTTATATTGGGTGTTGACATTATTAATAGTATAATAATCTTACTTAGAGAACCTGGATCGACCTAGCGGGTCAACCTAGGATCTAACCGTTTTAGAGCCTGGACACGTTCAAATTTAAGAAAAAAATAGAAGAATGATTGACCTAGCCTAAACCAATCAAAAATCAAGGTCGACCCGTGACCGAATCGACTCATGGTAAAATCCAGTAAAATAATCATTGATTTTTTTATAAAAAATTGTTTTTAGTCAAAAATGACTTTGTTTTAGTCCTTTTTTGGGAAAAAAAAAAATTGTGGTCAACTCGAGGTGACCCTCTAAACCTATAACATAGGTCTTGCCTTAAGTCAACTCATAGTTTATATTTTAAAATTATGATAATAATTATTTTTATCCTTACGTGTCTTTATTGAATAATTTTAAAATTAAAAGCTTCTTACAATGATATTTTAGAGATAAAAAATAATAAATATTATCTATCAAGACATGTCTTTTTTGTACCTTATATTTTAGAAATACATAAATTCACTTTAAAATTGTTTAAAAGATAAATTTAATGTTTTTATTTTTATCTTTTCAACCAAACACATTTATATTTTTATTATCTTTAATTTTTTATGTTCTTGAACAGTAATTAATCACTACAGTAGCTAATTTTTTTTTATTATTATTATTTAACTTGCCAAGCCCATTTAAAGCTTATGCTGGAAAAGATTGTTTCAGCACCGGCGTCATACTGGACATGTCACTTATGCTTCTCATGGTAAATTGAAACACGGTTCTTTATTATGGGCCTCATTCATAATTTATTTAGGCCTTTCTTCTAACTAGCGGTTTTTTATTTTCTGTTTTTTTTTTTTTTCTAGAGAAAAACTACATGTATTATTTGATTATTAAATACTTTTTTTTGTAAATTTATTAATATATCATTTTGAATTATTTAAAAGTAAATAATTTTATTATTATTAAATTAAAATATTTATTTTTCAAAATCTAAATAGTTTTATTACTGTTTTCTTATGTCCCCAAAAATTACATCTTCTATCATTATTTTTTATTATTTTTTAAAAGTTATTTTAAAAACTATAAAAACAAAAAAAAACAACCAAATTAGTCGTTAAGTCATTTGATATCATTTATATTTCTTTATTTTTTAAAAGACAAAGCAATCAGTTTTTAAATGTTTTGGAAATAAAATGGTTCTGAAAATTGTGAAAATGGTTAATCGTTTTTTTTTAGTTCTTTAAAAATAAACGACCAAATCAAAAAAACATTTTTTGTTTTTGTTTTCCAATTTAATTTATTGCTAATATTTTGGTCCAGTCATAACGAGAAAGTTGAGAACAAATTAGAATACAAATTAATACAGGTAAAAGGATAGAAATAATATCAACATATAATCAATCAAATCAAAATTTAAAGAAGCTCATTTTTCCGAAAATTTTACTTTCTTATATTTTCTAGCTTAGTGCGTAAATCATTTTTTCTTTCTTTTAGAGTAATATATTTTCTGCATTTATGATTATTTTAAAAAAAAGATAGAATGTGTCTTTCTTTTATTTACTTAACACGCATTATAATTAATCTTCAAAATGTAAATAATAAAATTACTTAGTACCCTTATTTTATATATATATATAAAAAAAAAAAAACCCTTACACAGTATTTTTTTTTTTCTTATCTAAACTCCTTAGATGATAATAATAACTTCAGATCATCCTGTTTGATTAATCATAGTCTCCAATAAAATTAAAACACTTTTGGTTAAATTCTTTCATTTAATGAAGAGTGTTTAAGCTGTATGCTAGTATTAATATCATACTATTATATCTTAATAGAGTTTTTTAAAATAATAAAAAAAACCTAAATTTACCCCCTTTTTTTACAGATTTCGGGCTCTAATATATATATTCTTTGGATAATGAAAAAAGAAAAACACCTAAACTCGTCAAAGCAGCTAAAATTTCTTCAATTTAAGAAGAGGCGAGACATCCACGTACAGCACGTGGAACAACCCGGACTTTTCGAGACCTTACGTTGACTGAGTTTCTCGACCCTTATTGCTTTTAAATACTCGTCAAAAAGGAGAAGTCAAAACATCCTTGCATTTCCAGGAGATTTTACTATTAGTTATTTTTAGAATCTATTTTGAAAAAAAAAACAGGTATAAATATATTAATTAATTAATTACATATATTTTTATTATTTTTTAGGTTATTAATTTTATTTTATCTTTTTTTATTCATGTAAGGTTTTTTTCAATATAATAATAATAATATATCATTAATTACCTCCTAGACACCATAAAGTTTTCTTTCATTTCCTAGTTTCTCTCTACTTTTATAAATAAAAAGGTAAGATTGAATTTTGGATCGAGAAATAAAGAGAAACAAAGTGGAGCTACAACGAATTGAAAATAGTGCTGTAGATAATTTTCTGATGTTAATTTATAGATTTTATAAATTCAAAAACAACCTCAATGATTTATAAAAAGATAATTTAATTTTTAAAAAACTTTCAAATAACAATTTGTTTTCTTTAAATATTAAGATGATGACATATTGGATCGATTATAGTCACTCAACAATCCATGTTAAAGATTCTATTGGGTTTCATAACTTTATTTCTTTAAAAAATATTTTTATTTAATTATATAATAAAAAATAAATACTCGTAATAAATTTTTTTTTTTGAGACCATGATAACAATATAGAAAGTAAAAATAAATAAATCATGAAGTCTATTTCTCAACAAATTCAATACTGAATGATGAAATCGAAAACAAAATCATATAAAAAAATAAAAGCATATCGGGTTCGATGGGTAAACCTGTCAAACTTATGAATCAGGTAATCTGGATCATCATGTCAAACCCACAAATCGATTCATGGAATCAACTGGGATTAATTACTTTTTAAAAAACTATTATTTATATTAATATATGATAAAAAAAAAAAACATGATCGTGAAATTGAGCACCAACAAATAATAAGATATTTTTTGAAACTATGGTAACCTCATAGAAAACAAAACGAAACAAATCATGAAATTGAATTCTCAATCAACCTAGTATTGAAAGATAAAATTAAGAAAATAAATATATTAATTGAAAATAAATAAATAAATAAAATTTAAACTTGTCAAACCCGCAAATAAGGTTTTGAAGTCTACAAAGTTTAATAGCTTGATTTTTTACCAAAACTATTTTTATTTAACTAAATATTAAAAAAATAAACGTTCAGAAAATCAATTATTAACCTAATATCAAGATGTTTGTTTAACACCGAGATAACCAAAGGCAAAACAAAATAAACAAATTATAAAATTCAATTCTCAATCAACCCAGTATTGAAGGATAAAATTAAAAAAAAAAATTATTAAAAAAATCTGGAATTGAATCTAAGAGATTTTAAAAACCAAAGGACAAAACAGAAAAAAGGAAGGGAAATGCCAAATCTTGAAAAACAATTTAAAAAGTATGGGTCTGTATTGAAGAGATTTTAAAAATATAGGGACTAAATTGAAAGAAAAACAGTGCATTTGGGAGGTATGATCATGTGCATTGCTATAAGAAAACGAAGAGGAATTGTCTTTTTGCAAGCTAAAAAGTTATATATCAAAGCAAGTGTTCAAATATTTATTTTAGTTGCTAACTGAATGTCCATCCAACAATTTTGTTGCTAATCTAATCACATTCTCATGTATTGCAGTCCGCTATACGACGAAATAATCTTCTTGTGTCTTGAGGCAGGGGAACTAGACGCAGCGATTGCAACAGTTGCAGACATGGAGACTACTGGAATTTCAATCCCAGACCAGACCCTTTTCCGAGTAATTTCTGCTATACAAGCGCCTTACAATGCCGCAGATGAGGCATTACCTTAGCTGGGACCGTTTACTCACACCTTGTTTGCTGTATAGTCTCCTTGCCAGATTACAAGCAGCGCTCATAATGTGCCTTTGCCATCATCATTTTTTGGTGCTGTGAAATGTTCTGCGTTGATTGTGGCCGCAGAGTAGAAATCATTGTTGCTTTAAAGGAAAACAAAATTAGAAAAATCTTATTTTCGTTCTCATGGCTTGTGAACGTGTGTATGTGTTTGTATGTCTGTGTGAGCATGAGCAACTTTGAAAATGAAGATGCCTTCTGTGACCCGTTTTGGGCTTACGGCCTTGACTTGCAGGAAGGGGGGGCAGCCAAGACACAGAACGCTACTGTGTTGTTCTTACGGCCTTCCAACCCGCAGGAAGCCAGGAACAGTGTCAGATAAAGGCGAACAGGGGCAAGAAATTGACTATATCACAAAGAACTGCGACGGTAAGTTATAAATTTAAAGTAGATATGAATATCATGATCAGGACTTGTTATCTAAAATGCTTTCTGTGTCTTGGTAGGAACATATATATTGTTCTTGCACAATATTTCTCTCCCAGAATGTCTGTGTATCCCGTGTTTGTGCACGGGTGAAATGCACGTGTCATTCAACATGAATAACTGTGTTAGAATCAGGGGTGGTCTCGACTGTTAGCACTCTACCCATTGTTTTTTTGCCACTCCACTTTTACAGAGAGAAAAATGATCAGTTAGAGTGAGAACGTGGAACGCCATTAATGTTTAGTGGAATGCCAATTCCGCCATCCAGAATTAGATGTTAATTTTGCTGAAATATGCCTTCTTGCTCTCAACGGGAAAAGTCACAGAGAGAGGAAAAATAGACACAGGTGATAAGAATGAACAATCTTAGAATATGGTCACTCTGTTAGCACATTCATCAAGTTTTCTATGGGGAAAACTGGATGTTGTTGAGATGACTATTTTACTTGTAGCTAGCGACGAAGAATGACAATGAGACTAGTGGCATGCTAACTGGATTTTCTAACCACTGTATACTCTGGAATAAGGAACGCGAAGATTGTTTTTAATGTTGTTTTTAAAAAAAAACAAAAATTGTTTAAAAATATATTAAAATAATTTTTTATTTCTTATTTTATTTTTAATAATAACATATATTAAAACAATTTAAAAATATAAAAAAATTAAATTAAAAAAAATTATTATTTTAAAAAAATAAGGCTCTAAAATTTCTTATACAATAGGCTTGGAGACCCGTGCATTCAAAGTTAAGACGCCGCTAAAATGAAGTTATACAAAAATTGAAAAAAAAATTATTTAAAATTATTTTTTATTGTTTTCATATGATAATATTAAAAATTATTTTAAAAAAATAAAAAATATATATTTTTTTTAATATATTTTAGAATACAAAATACTTTAAAAAATATTAATAATTAGATTATCGATGACCTAAATATTGTATATTTAGAAATAAGATGTGTGGTAAAGTTGATTTTTTTTTTGTGTGCATAAAAAAAAAACAACAAATGCATATATTTAGAAATAAGATGTGTGGTAAAGTTGAATTTTTTTTGTGTGTGCATATGCATTAGAAAAAAAAATGTAACTTCATTATATTGTTCTTGTGTTTCCACTGTTGTTTCTCTCTTCGCCGCGTTAATGGGTGTAAAGTTTACTCCTCGACATCTGACTCTTGTCACCATCGCGTCTCTGATCAGAGTGGTATTCATCATTATTGTCTGTATTTTATGCGGAACTGATGCAGGATGTTCTCTTGTTGAATTCTGTTATGAACAGTAAATAAAATTGAAAAGCTTGTGCAGGATTTTCATTTGGAAAGATGCTGAAAAATAAACGTCTTTCAGAGAAAAATGCCATTCATTTTTTGGCACTGAAAAATTCATGCATGTAATTGATAAAAAAATTAATAACCTGGTATAGTTAATGAAGCCTGCAGGCTGCAAGAGTAAAAGTATAGTAGGGTTAATCTTGAAGAACGAGGTTAAGGGATATGGATCATCCTTACCTCTTCTCGTCTCTTGCGATTTTGCTTGCACACCACCCTATACGCCACGACATTCCCTTTCGCGATGATTCCTCACCGTAGATTATGAAATTCTGTGAAATTTTAGATTCAGTGCATGGAGTTTCTTTAAATTTCATGCTTTTTGTGGGTAACTCTGCTCTGTGCCGGAGACACTCGGATTCCAGAGTACAGAACTCACCGCCTGGATGGATGCCTTGTCAAAAGCCATGCCCTTGAATCTTTCAATATCTGACCTGGAGACAAGACGTGAAGCACCGTGACAAGTGGCGTCGTGCGAAGGTGCTCCTCTCATAGCCTCTTCAACTGACCCAGTAGTCCTCTCTCTTCGGCCTCTCCAACACATGTATTAGCCCAGTTTTGGCCCGTCACAAGTGGCGTCACGGCCTAGTTCACTGAAATGAAAGGATATACACGATTAACAACTGCAAAACTTGTCTCTGTTGTATACCATAAGCAGTGTTAGAACCCAATCCGGTCCAGCAGATAGACATGAGGACTCGTCGACCCTGGCTCTAGACTATGCCGAGTTCTGAGTGGATCCAGAAAAACTGGTTAACTTACAATGTATGTGAGATTTGATGAATTTTTTTTATGCTTTTTCAAAATAATTTCGTTTTAATTTGGAAAAAAATCAAAATAACACTAATTTGGATAAGAATTAAAATAATTATTGACCTAATTCAACTCTTTTAAATTGTGATTTGAGCAAGTTGAGTTGGGTCAAATTAAAAATCCAAAAATATATGTATTTTTAATTCATAACGATATTTTATTAGAAAAAAAATAAAGGAAAATATTTTCCTTGCATTATTTTAAAGAATAATTGTTGCGGGGGTCAGTTTTTAATATATTTTTTATAATTGAATTCCAATCTATTTTTGTGTAGCAAACACAATAATTTTTTATAAAAATAAAATTCATTGATGCCTTACCTTCTCTATCCCTATTAGAAACCTGTATCTCCTCCCCTCTTTTACTCTTATGAGTTCCAGTCTATTTTTTGTTAACTTTTTTTTTCATTTAAATGAATTAAATTAGTCATGTAAATGACTTGATTCTGTACTAAAAATGGCTATGAGCTTTATAAACATGTTAATCACGAGTAAAATATGTGACCAATATAAGAATTACAAAAAAAATACACAAGACGGGACATCTCTCCCTATTGAAAATCTCCCTCTCCTCCTCCCTCCCTCCCTCTCGCGGCTCCTCTTCTTCTTCATTGAGATTATCATTTTTATATAATATTAAGTAATGTTCATGATTAATTATGTTAATTCGAACAGAAAAGGTTAAAAATGATGTATTGAAAAATCAATTATTTTATAAAGATAAAATTGACTTAAGGATATAATTAATGACATGTTGCAAACTCGTTTCATTATATAATAATAGACTCGGTAATTTTTACCTTTTTAAAAATAAAAAATTAATGAATTATTTCACCAATTTGTTAACCTGAAATACGATTGTGTCTACTAATTAATTTTTATATTGCCTTCCGAAATTCTACATACAAATCAATATTTACATTTTAATGTCTATATTATACAATATATACTTTCTTTTGAATTTTACTCCGATTTAAGATTGATGAAGTTGAGTAAATGGGAAAAAGATTTTAAGGCTTGGCAGTGTGGTTGCGGTTGCTTTTCAAATAATTTTTCGTACTGAAATGCATGTCAATGATGTTTTTTTATTTTTAAAAATTATTTTTGACATCAGCATATCAAAACGATCCAAAACATATTAAATTTTAGCAAAAAAAATTAATTTTTTTTGGAAACACGGTTTGTACCGCGTTCCCAAACGGTGTCTTAATCAGTAGACCATTTTTTAATCAGATCCCTAAATTATTTTTTCCTCGGATGGCTTCTTAATTTATAAGAAAGTTTCAATTGGATCCCCTCATTTGTGGACGTTAGCGTTTTCCACATGTAATGAAGTGCCTTTTGTATTCAATAGAGAGCATTTTCGTAAGAGAGATTATCCTTTTGTGTTAAAAGCTCATGATGATTTTAGGAAGAAGGATTCAATTGAAGATTTTAGATATTGAGGATCCAAATTGAGGGGAAAAAAATTCTTGGTGGACCTAATTGAGCATTCATGTATAGGTTTCGAACTTATAGTTTTACTTTCACGTATAGTTCTATAACTTTTGTTTGCTCAGTTTACCACAGCATATTTGAATTTGACAGCTTAATTACGTCATTAGGGAGGAGATTCACTGGAGTTTGGTGGGCCTCTCGGAAACGCAAATGGTAATTGGCTCGTGGGATTTTAAGCTAGAGTTGGCCACTGTTCAAGGGAGAACTTTGGGCAGTTTTCCCTGGGCTCGGAATAAATGGCCTGGTCTCATTGTTTCAGTAAAATTGTGATTGAGGTTGGCCTTGGCGAGATCTGTTATACAAACACTTGAGTTGAGTCCCGCTCTTGTTCTTCTTCTATGGTTTCGACACTTTTTATAGAGTTTTGCTTCTGCTGGGTCTGCCTTGGCGAGATCGGTATGGAAAAAAAGAAAAAAAAAAAAGAGTTCAAAGGAGAACAACTTTGGAATTGGAAATTACGGATCTAAACCTGTGTTGACAAAAATTCAGGGCTTTTAGCATAAATAATTTATTAAGGAAAGAAGCATGGTTTTGAATATTGATGTAAAATGAAGTGAAATATGTACTCGAGGACAATTATCCATATTTTTCCGTTGTTATTTTTTTTTTCACATTCCTGCTAATTTATCGTTCGTTCAACTTATATATATCAACATAGAAATAGGATTGTAAAATTGATTTATTAGATTTTTTTTAGGATTTTAGCAAGTTAAATATATCGAGTCGGATTAGTTTTTTATGGATATTATAAATATCCAAGGCTTTAGTTTATATAGTGAATTTTTATAGGAATGTATTTAGAGACATGCCTACAACATAGACTATAGATGTCATCACACTCTTAATATTAAATCTAATTTTTATAGTTTGCATTACAATTAAATTCTAGTTACCTCATTTCTCTCATCTAACAAAGAAACAAGTTTTTTTTAATTGCATTAAAGAAATTTGATAGGAACCAACTAACAATAACTTTAGAGTCGAAATATTTATAAATAAAATAAAAATAAATGTTCAATTCACGAGCTATCAAATATAAAAACAAAATAAGTATATGATATAATAACTAAGTCAGATTAATTGGGTTTAAAAAATATTAACATGCAACTCATTTCATGGTATCCAACTTCTTAGGATTTTTATTTGATATCATTTATAATATTTAAATTATTTAATCTTCACGGGTTTACCCAAGTCATAATAAAAATATTATAACCTTTACTCCAAAATATAAGCATGATTGTAAAACACCCTATCATTATTTAATTGTCTTTATTGATTAGGAGGAGTGAAGTATTACAACCACCCTATTTTTTAATTTTAATTTTGAGAATTTTTAGGTTTTAAAGTATTTTTTATAAGGATTTAGGAGGGGAAGATAACATTTTATTAGTTATTTGATAATGAAGGGCTAACTTGAAACTATTTAATAACTATAAAGGTAATATGAGGCAACTTTAAGCTAGGGGTATATACGTATTAATTTGTACTGTCATGCTAAAAAAATTTAAAAATATTTTTAATTTGAAAATATATTAAAATAATTATTTTTTTATTTTTATATTTTTAATATTAACATCAAAATTATAAAAAAAATATTCAAAAAAATATTTTTTAAAACCAAAACATATCTAAAAAAACATTATATATATATATAAAAGAATAAAAAACTGCAGTTTACCCCTAAAAATATCTAAGTGGCAGCAGGTGGTATCCGACGTTGGAATAAATATCAACCATAGCAGATGTAAACAGCTAAGACGGAGCTAGAGAGTACAGTGCTGGTAGACCTATAAATATCAACCATAGACGCTTGACTTATCCGCGTTTTGCAGTCTGCTCACTGCTCAAACAACGGCAGCTTATCTTCTATTTTGAGCAAAGATAATCACCGTTTTAACTTAAAATGGCAATGAATTGTACACCTAGCCTATCAATCTAAAAGTAGATATTAGATATTTATCTAACGTTTGGTAACATGTTAGATATTTTTTTAACAAAAATATTTATACATGTACTTTTTTAATATATTTTTATAGTTAAAAAAAATTATAAATAAAAATAAAATTTTTATTCATACATCCAATAAAATAAATCAAAAACTATATATGTTAATAAATAAAAAAAATCATAAACAATAACTCAAAAATAAAACTGAAAAAAATAGAGACAAGTATAGATTAAAATATTTAATCTCATAGGATAAGATAATTACCTGGTTGTGTTAACTAAATTTGTTTATTAAAATAATTTTTTATTCAATAAAATGGCAATAGAAATAGACACACATTAAATTAATTGATTAAAATAAAATGAAAAAATATTATGAAAGGCTGCACATATTAGAAATATTATATGAAAATTAAAAAAAATATTTTAAAAATAAAGTTCATCTATACAAAAAAAAAATTATAGATGAATCATAAAAACCTCTTAAAAATTAAATGCATAACAAAAAAACAATTTTCAATTAAAAAAGGCTCTCTAAAAAAAATAAAAGAGAAAAAAGATATTAATCAAAATATAAAAAAAAATAAAAAAAAACATATAAAAAGAAGTATTAATTTTTTTTTTAAAAAAAAAGGTCAGGCGTTGCTAGGCTTGGCAAGTTAAGCTAGCCCGCCTGCCCCATTTGTTAGGGTATGTGTGATTGGGCCTCTTTTCTTTGCCACCATGAAAAAAAACTTTGACGACTCATTGTTTGGTTTTGCGTAGATTCTGACCACCATGATAGCTGAAAAATCGGGGCTTAATGTTTTTTACCTAAAAACTTGTTTTTCAATTATTTTTTTGACACAAAACACCTAAAAAACACTTTTTATGAATCGTGATAAATCTATTTATAGCCTAAAAAACCAAACAACCGTCCCAAAACCAAAATCAACCCGAACTCATATTTGTTTTTCATGAATTTTAAAAGTAAAAAACACTTAATATGAACTCCCCTCGTCGAATGGAACCATTTAACACAAATATCAATCGTTTTAGTGGCCTAAATCGATGTCAACAATATCTTTTTCTCTCTACTATTGGAATTTGACGACCTCTCTCATCTAGAGACTAAAAAAATAATAAAAATAAACTTTTATACCAAAATTAAATTGGATAAATATTGATGTACCAAAATTGTATTATTTGTTTAATTTTTAAAGTGTGAGGACAAAAATATATTTTTACCGGAACTTCTGGCACGCCACTCATGTTTTGCACATTTTTCATCCCAATCCCTGTCTTCCAGTACTTTTATATTTAACTAAGAAATCAGAAGTAATTGACTTTGAATTATGATTAAATTGCCAAAAAATAAACTTTAAAGATCAAAATAAATTATTAAAAAATACACACTACATTCACAATGTTTTGTACGTGAACAGTGCCTAATCTACGGTTAAAACACCATGTCTTTTAGATTTTTACTTAATAAATTTTATTATTATTTTTATTTGCTACTTAAATAAAGTGAGCCTTAAACCAAAAAAAGAAAAAGAAGAACAAATCTCTTCTTGAAAAAAACAAATTTAAATTATTGTTTTTACCTACTTGCTTATTATATAGTGCACTTATCAATCAAGGGTCTTTCTTATGCTCCATATTTCTAAAAAAAAAAAAAAAAAACGTATGGCATCAAAAAGAGAGAGCATAAGCCGCCACAAGGAGAGGAGAGACATCCATACATGCAGTTATAAACCGTGTCGGACAATTCGGATATTTCGCCTTACATTGACCGACTTGAGGAAGAGCCTCTACTTTCTTGCTGGTAAAAATCTAAACATCCATTCCATTTTCTTCTTCTTTTTTGTTTTTGTTTTTTGTTAGCATGTTTGGAAACGTGGATGTAGTTATGATTGCATCCGTGTTACCAAACTACAAGCATCAAGTATTTTTGGTTTAAGAACCGAGTGAACCTGCATCCACGCCATAATCGTCATGTTTTTAAACGAGCTCTTACTAATCGACTAGTAACTTTTTATTTGTCTTCACTTGAGGAAAGGTTACATTGCAAAATCAGGAAAGAAATTAGGTCAGAACATCTGGATCGATCGAGATAGATAGATAGGCAGAGAGAATGGGTCGTAAGAAAGTAGAGCTAAAACGAATCGAAAACAAGAGCAGTCGCCAAGTTACTTTCTCAAAGAGGAGAAATGGATTGATTAAGAAAGCTCACGAACTCTCTGTTCTTTGTGACGTCCAAGTAGCTCTCCTCACCTTTTCAAATGGAGGCAAGCTCTATGAATTCTCTAGCGTTGGCAGGTACCAAACTCTTTTCGAACTTTTAATTTTTCTCCGAATCATGTCTGAAATTTGTTCATGAGCTTCAAGTTTTTTTTTTTTTTTAATTTTAAAAAAGTCTGTTGTTTATTAAAACTTCATTCTTAGGTCCCTTGATTTCCTATTAATAGACATAATTACATTGTTTTAGTTTTGTCCTTGCACATAAATAGCTCGTTGATTTGTTTGCTTTAATTTGTTAATTGTCTAGGGATTTGGTGCTATCATTACTCCTCTTCCCCTCTAAACACTGAGTACATTAATCAAATAGTGATTTATATAGTTGATAGACTCTTAACGTCAGATCACTATAGATTTTTTGTCCTCTTTTACCAAATTTCTTTCCATGTTTACAATGCAATATGAATTCTCAATGTTCTGTAGTAATTTAATTTGCCGATCGATTACATTCTTTTAAGCGAGATGTTTACTGTTGTTGATGCCCTATTTAATTGATGAATCAACGGGTAGATAGATTTGGATTCTTAGTTTCTTCTTTGCCTTTCACGCTAGCCGTCACGGCTTGCACATGATGAACTTTCCTTTCTTTGAAAGGAAAATCCTTGCGAGTCTTGGATTTGCTGCATGCGCGTATCCATACTATGTATAAAAATTTAAACTTCTTGCCCGAAGCTTATAATTTGATTAACATATATACCCTTACATTCTAATACATTTGAGTGATTAAATTAGGCTTTTCATTAAGCTTATAATCTTTTATTCACATAAATAGTTTCAATATAAGCTGAGAATTTAGGAGAAATAGCTCCACATATTGTGCCTGCCAGTTTTTCATTTTTAAAACTAATAGAATGTACGTGATCAACAAGTTTAGATTTTATATCTTCAAAAATACTCCTCATTAAGGAATAACGAGTAAGAAAAGAAGATTTGAGATTCTAACTAGGTTCGACAAATTGAGAATTAATACACAGTTTTGATAAGTTGTGCGTGTAAACTATTCCACACATGGTAAGTGATGCAAACGGGAATAAAGGATAATGGAGTATGTTATTAGGCAAAACCAGAATAAAAACACCATAATTATTTGAAACACTCTTAAAATACTTAATTTTATTCATTAATATTTATTTATTAAAAAACTATTAGTCTTTTACACAGGAAAAATTAGAAAACCCTAAATAATATTGAATAGAAAAATAAACTAGAAAAACTATTTTCCTCAAATAGAAAAAAAAATCTATAAAAACTTAATAATACATGATAGAAAAACAAAATCAGGAAAAAACAAAATCAACTAAGAAAAATATATATTTTCTAATAAAAAGCTCATACATCAATTTCTTTGAGTTGAAAGAAATTCATCCTCAAGTTTACATCTCATTAAAAAAATATTCTCCACCACAAATATTATTTGTATGGGTCACACTATCATGGATTTGTAGCATCTTTGTGTAGATTGTTTTTTTATGGATCTCTAACATAACATCTTTGTACGAATTGTTCGTGGTTGTCACTATTAGGATTCTTAATAACATCAATTGACATAAAAAAATCAAATTCAAAAGAAAAATAAATTAAGTGGCTATATTAAAAATTCAGTGAGGACGCGTGGAAATCAAGGATATAAGAGAAATAAAAGGGAAAAAATAAATCATCTGACCCAAATCAAAAGTATGTTCGCCACACGTGAGAATCTACAATTATTTAACAGAAACACGTGTAAAAACAAATTATGAAAGAAGCATTCATCCCCTTGCTTGTATAATTGTTTTTGGTAATAATTTCATCCCCTTGCTTCTTGTATAGTTATATATTTAAAAACAACCGTTTATTTTGAAGCACAACAAAACCGAACAAACCCAAAATAAAGAATCATGCATCCATAACAGAGTCTCCAGTCCTAAATCCCCTACAATATTACTTCTATTGATCCGAGCATGATGCTTATTAATTATTAAGATCTTCAGGTTTTTAATGAACATCACTCGGCCAAAAAAATATCAGTAAAATGTTAGCAAGGGAAGACTCTAGTAATATATATATTATACATATCATCTGTAGTACCACTAATTTATAAAAATCTTTGCATAGACAACATGACACATTAATTTTTTTAGTTCGGTTTAGTTTGATTTGATTTTTATTCCACGGTATGAATGATTTTTGAGAAGAAACAAAACAAAAAATAAATACCAAGAAGGTCTATAAACTAACGGTCCATGTCTATATAATAAAAAAGTATATCATTCTTTTCAGGATCACTGGAGACTTACATAATTTTTAATTTTAAGGGCTGTGTGATTAGTTGAGGTGCACGCAAGCTGGTCCGGACACCCAAGTTAAAAAAATATATCATCCTAGTACATTGATTCATTAATCAGAATCTGCACAAGAAACATATATATGGCATGCTTCACATAACCATGTGCATTCCGTTTTCCATTCCTTTAGTGTATCAGGTGACGAAAATACTGTAAATGAAGTTCAAATTCACACTTCTCATTAATTTCCATGAAAAGCCCACCATCAACCCGTGTCCATCTAATTTTCTGAGAAATGAACTATATAAACACTGTTCCAATATGAATATGGTCGTTTTATCATAAACTGTGACTGAGACGGATGATAAAGATCATGTCAGAAAACCCTACACAAAAGTTTAGACTTGTATATATAGTCAAGCAGACAAGATTCAACTTCAATGATTTGGGAATCTTCTTAACAATTAATTAAATTTTGGTTAGCTTACCATCACCGTTGTCGTTGACCCACAGAACAATGAAGACGTACTTAAGCATAGGCACCAGCACATTGGTGTAGATTATTAGGGACAATACCCAAGAATGTCTTGGTCATGGTTAATACCCTCGGTGAAAGTGCTTACATATAACGTAAAGTGGAGATGTTTCGATATTTCCATATGCCACTCCAATGCTCTGAAATGCCAAACTCAATGTCCTCTGCCAATTAGTCTGCTTGAGGGAAGGAGGGCTGCCGAGTGATTCGATCACTACCGTTGAAACTTGAAAGGTGTTTATAGCTGCTGAAATCAGCCGCACGCGTAGTCTTAATGCGGCTGAATGGCTAACACTTTGGTGCCATGTTTTATTTATATTAATATTTTATATTTGTAAAAATATCAAATTGCTATTTATTGTACCTAATAATAACAAGAAACCCATAGCTTAATGACAAACATGCTCGTGGCCCAAATATTTTCCTTTTAAGGGTAATTAGGTATTTTAAATGTGCTTTTGAAAAGGAAAAAGACTAAAAAACTCCTGCATGTTAATTAAAGAATTTTTTTTCAAGGATAAGTATGTGATTTTACTAGTGAAAATATAAAAAGTCTCACTATGCTTATAGATTTTGTTTTTAATAATATTTTAGTCATTTTACCGATTAAAAAATAGATGAAAGTATTATATTGTCCTTGGTCAATCTTAAAATTGCAAAAGAATCCTTGTACAAATACCATTTTACCTTAAGGAGTTAGTATAATGGTTTTTCTGTTTGAAAGGCAGAAAAAAGAAGCAAAAACAATAATATTGTTCCTATCCACATTGTTTTCTCCATGGTTTCATTTTTTTATCCGAGCAGTTGGAGTCTCGCACAGATAGTTTGGACAGATTGGCTTTTATAGTTTAAGTTGGTTTCTTAGAAGAGCTATCGAACAATGTTTCTGCCAAAGCTTTTAAGTTTTTATCCCTATGACAAAGCCATTTAGAAGTTATAATAGGGGAAGAAGAAGGTCGAGACTGTGATGCTGACTGATCTTCATACTGGCCTGATGCCGGAGTGGCATGACCATATCTTTAGTCTTGGGCTGCATAGTTTTCGGGTCTCCTCAGAAATTAACTCTGAAAGAGTTGCTTCAAGATTTTGGGGCCCTGTAGACCATGTGTTCCGCTTAGGGGAAGATGAGTTGACTCCACAAAGAAGAAAATTCTTGCCCCTTCCACTGCTACTGCTACTTTCACTGGTTAAATCTTGCCTCAGACTCGCTCGCTTCCCCCATGAGAATGATGTCATCTACTTACTGTCCGTGGTTGATTGCTTGAACATTTGGGGCTTTTTCACACTTGTTGATTGGCCTAGGCTTAGACCACAGATACTTGCTGATAGAATCTGTGATAAGAATTAATGTGAACAAGTAGGGGGGCAGTGGGCATCCTTACCTGAGTCCATGACTCACCTTGAAGAAATCTGACGGTCTGCCGTTGATGGGGCAATCCAAGGCCCTTTGATACATGCTTTGATCCGGAGAAAAAAATGAAATAAAATGTGGCAGCGGAACTTGTTTGTTATTTATTTATCTATACTGGCTCTAGTGCATCACTCAATTATTGCTTTCTGATTGTACAGATATGATATGATCTTGTGGATCCTATTAAGTTTTTTTAACAACGAATGTTTGCACGCCAGTATGCCCATGAGAATTAAATTAGATTGGATAATGCCAAAAACCTCTCATTCATGGATTATAAATTTATAACCACACATAATAATACTCGTAGTAATTGTTCTGCAATGTAGTGTCAACACTCCCCTGTCTGTCCTGCGGTGTCTGTCAAGATCTTCGTAGCATAACCTGGTCTTCATGAAAAATTGGTTACCAAGAAACAAAAGTTACAAGCTTTAGAGCATGATCGGTATTGTGGTAGCTTTTGTGGTTGTGATTTGAAAAAAGTTATTTTATAAAAAGTACTTTTAGTTGAGGTTGGTTTGAAAAAATAAGTGTTTGGTTAAAACTGTGGTTGAAATTGAGGTTGAATAAAAAGTAGTTTAATGTGTTTGGTTAAGAATGCTTTTGAAATTGAGGTTATAAAATAATTTTAAAAAATATATATTAATATTGATGATTTTTAATTTTAATATTGTAGATTTAACTATTGCTATTACATCATGAAATAAATAATATTTTATTTAAATATTTTTTATTGTTCCATTAAACTACTTACAATTCCATCACGTATGAAATTGAGATTGCGATCAAATTCTGTAAATGCGGCGTCGTCAAGCGATCTCTGTCTAATTTATGTAGTCATTTGAATAATGTTTAACGCTAATTTTTTGAATAAAACATAATTAAAAATAAAAAAAATTATTTTGTTGGATCGGACTCAATTAAATACATTTTTAGCTTTGAATCGGACCAGTTTCACTATTCATAGAAAAAAATGGATGAACAGTGGAGTCATGCTCCACTATTAGAAGAAAATGGATGAACAGTGGAGCTACGCTCCACTGTTCATCCATTTTCCAATTACAAGAAGCAGCTCTCGGCTGCTTCTTGTAACCTGTGGTTGCACCACAGTTAATGATGGGACCCACCATTGAAAAATTGTGGTGGGAATGTTACCAAACGGGGAAAATTGTGGCTGCGGGTGAACCTCACCCGCAGCCACAATATCAAACAGTCACTTAATCAACTAGTTACTTCTTTTTTTAATTTATAAAAGGATAAATTTTATTTTTTATTATATTAACATGTTTTATTTTCAAGTGATTATATATATATATATATATATAATAATCAAATTAATTTATTTGTTTTTGAACAATATAAATGATTTTTAACCGCTTAAGTAAATATTGGACTTAAAGGAGATTGTCTTTTAAAATTTATATATACTAAACTCTTAAATATAATAACTATTAAAAAATTTTTACTTACTATTAATGTTTTTTAAAATTATACATGACATGAATTTAAATTAATAGTTGTTGGTTATTGGGTTAGGCCTGCTCCATCTATGAAAGATGAGTTTGGTTCAAATATTTAAAAGAGTTGATAAAAAAAGTAACTGTTTCCTCCACTTATATATATATATATATAGACATAACCCATATGAAGATGTAAGTTTTCATTGTCAAAAGAAAATAGTTTTTTTTTTCTTTTTTCATCTTTGACGCTCTAATACTATTATAGATTTAAAGGAAACTTATTGGTGATGTGAGAATTCGTTTTCTTATCCTTAAATCAATTACTTCAATGCTATTTTGATTACTAGAACTTACAGTACGAACGTCTTTGTAAATCTATGAATAAAAATATAATACATAGTTTTTTAATAAAAATTTATTTTTTAATATTGCTAATGTTTGTTCAAAAGAGTTCAAAATTAATGTAAGACAATAACCTATATTTTAAATTACATCCTAGAAAATAACACTTTTTTTAAGAATTAATATTTTTTTTCTTTTTTAAGAAATTTAGTGTCCTTTTTTTTTAATTAGAGCTGGAATACATTTTTTTCATTATTATTATTATTATTATATATATTTGTATTTTCAAGTAAAATAAAACATTTTAAAAAACAACTTCTATCTCAATTCAAAACAAACTCAAAGAATGGCAAACAATTAGGTAGTATACTAAGGTTTTATCTACACTGCAAAATTTAGAAAAAATCGGAAAAATCAAACTAAAACAAAAAAGCTACAGGTCGCTCTATTTGGTCACTATCTTATCCCATCGCATTGATCCTGTTGAGGTGTTAATTTACTTCACCCTGACACATTTTGCCATCTTGCTAGATGTAAATTTCCATTACAACTATATTATTTATCTAAAGATTTGATTTTAGTTACCAAGGCTGTCTGTCCCCTTGTTATGCAATTCAGTATAGCCAAAATCCTCGAGCGTTACAAGAGTCATTCTGAAGTGATGGCTACTTCATCTAAAGGTGCTAATGATTCAGAGGTATGCGACCATTGTGTCATTTAGATTTATTGGTACTTGCACTAGCAAAAACCTTGGAGAGTAAAAATAAATTTATGGCCTTTTGACCTAGCAATATTCTTCTACTTTTCTAATTGATATTTCCTTGTAGTATGGAACCTACTGCTAAACATCACCTATTTCCTAAGCAGGTATACTTTGGTAAATACGCAAATTTGAAATCAGCTGCGGAGATACTGCAAATACCTCAAAGGTATCTCGTACAACTTTCCATACACTTGGTTTACATAAAAGTTCAAAGCATCTATTGACCTGTATTCTGTCAACAGGAAACTTGAAGGTACATGTCCTGGGGAGCAGACCTTGAGTGAGTTTGTGCAACAAGCGACACAGCTTGATGCTGCACTAACATATGTCAGAGCTAGAAAGGTCTGTATCTCTTTTGTCCTTTGCCATTTTAAATACGTTTCCTCTGGACAAGCATTTGGATATCAGATTGTCTTCCTTGGTATTTGCACCATTTTCTACTTGATGAACTCTGCATTTCTGGATTTGATCTTCGCTTAGGGTGTCACGTTTATGGAAAATAAAATACAAGAAGAAAGCAAGTAAAGAAATATTAAATTGTTAATGAAAAGGGTTATCACTATAAGAACACTAATTTGAATTTTATTTTTAGATATTTTTCTCTAATTTGATCTGTTTTTTCAAGAAGTTTACTAACTCCTTAAATATGCATTGGAAACCAATCTTTATAAGGTAGATAAATAAGAATACTAAGTTAAAAATGAAAGACAACATAAAATTGGAAACTAGGCTAACAATTCAAAAATAAGTAGGCTTTCAAATCTAATTTGAGAGTTTTTAAGGCTCAGTTAGTTAGTTAGAGCGAGTTGTTCTTTTATAAAACTAGACATGTAAGATAAAATTTAAGTCTCACTATGATTGAATCGAAAGTAATAAGTTTTTCTTGTGCCATACTTCTTTTGGTCTTAGTGTTGTTTGGTCTGTAAACGAATCTGCTAATCTTTCTGCATGATCCACTAGTAGCATATCCATAGTTGATTATTTAAAACTATCAAATTCTATGAACTTGCCAACATCAGCATCCATGAGTTGGAAAAAACTCATTTTAAATTCTAGTCATCCATCAAGTACAGAGACAAATGATGCACATTAAACACACCAAAAGTTTTCGACAGACTAGGGAAACAGAGTCTATATGCATTGTGACATTGTCATTGATTTTCTGCAATACGACCAATCTTCCTTTCCTTGAGTTTATTGTACTCTCTCACGGTAAATCTGTCACTAGTAAGTATTGCTCAAACAAAGTCGCCTACCTTAAAGAAAACCTTTCTACAATGAATATCTACTTAGGCTTTATACTTGGCATTACTATCTGAAATAGCTTGCTTGGCCTATTTGTGCACTCCAAGTAGATAATTTATCATATCTTCAGTCTGAACATCAACAGGTCAATACAAAAAAGAGATGCTAACTCAAGCACACCAGAAAGTTTCTGTCCACACAACCTCAAATCTCGGCTAAGTAATTTGATTTCTAGACTTGTTATAGGCGAACTTCCTTGTAGCAAAGCTAAGTCCCATTTTTTTGGGTTCGTCTCCTTCTAAACTCCTCAATAGATTTCCTAGGCTACGGTTAACCACTTCAGTCTAAGCATCGCCGAAATTAGATGAGTTCTTTAGAAATTGCTCATAAACAACGTATCCCTGTAAAAAATAATGGACCTAGGGATCCAATACAAGCAATCCATCTCTTTGAATTTAAGGTGAGAAATCCAGGAAGCATCCATGGTATTCCTACTGATATACAATTTCTATTAGCAATCACATCTCACAAGCCCCAGTTCAAGCAGTAGTACTCATGAGCGTTTTTACATGTCCAACTAGCTACCTTGAGTGGAAGAACTAGATGAAAGTTTGTCTGATTTCAACTTTGATATACACTATCTTCAGTCCGCTATCTGTTGCACGATTACTAGTTTGTTTTCTGTTCCAGGATTTTAGACCTAGTGTATATTTGTATTTCTGGGCACATTCGTTCACCTGCACAATGCTACCTCGTAAAGTCTCACTACTGCTCTTTTCATCATTTTTTTTACTTGGTTTCAGATGCAACTGATGCTGGATTCGGTGAAGTCTCTCCAGGACAAGGTATGCAAGTGTGTCGGGTTATTACTGCTTCAGTGTTACTTGGCGAATGTCATTCTGAGTAACATATTACCCTGTTCTATGTTTCATGTCACTCCATTCGACGTTTTAAAAACTCTATATTGGAAACCCTGGGAAAGGAAAATCATGCCCCAATAATTCCACCAAACCATGCCTTTTTGGAATCAAACTTTATCCTTCAATACCTGATCTAGAACATGAATTAGGATCTTTTCGTTCGAAACAGAAAAATTATAATCCACTGGACCATATTTGGCTCACTTGGTGATAGATGCTTGAACCAGTAGAAATGAACATAATTCCTCATCATTTTGCCCGAAATTTACTCTAAAAGTCGACCACCAACACCAGAAGTGAGCTTTGAAAATCATCCATGCAATATCTATGTTTCTGTTTGCAATCAATGCATGAATCCTTCATGGACACAGCAAGACATCATGAGCTTAGGATCCTCGTTTTTCTCTAGCAGCTCTAATTTTGACCTAAATAGCATTCTGATACAAAGGACCACCAGAAGCTTCCAGAATTTGGAGCCTCCGAAACACCTTGCTCATAACTAAGAAAGCCTGCCTGTTCTATGCATCCTGCATTGTATAGCTGCTAAAATGGTCAGATCATGTCAACACAACTTTGCTTCGTTAATGATATGTCAGGGCTCTTTCAATTGTTGGGCATGATCAATTTGCAAGTCTTTGCTACTGCCTTTTAAAGACTTCCCTAGGGATGTCAATACCAAAGTTGACATCAAAATTAAGGCTCGCTAACCATGCAAGCTCCATGAGAAGCTTTTGACTAAAAACTCTTTTGTTAAATACTTTGAATCTTTGCACTTTATCATGGAAGATTAGTTTGTGGTTTATCTTATGGTGAGATGATCTAGTTTGGGCAGCCTGAGTTCTCCCTGGTATTGTCTGATTAGCATAGTCTCTACCAACTGTGCTGTACTGTTCTGACAGCATTCTTATCGAGGAACATCATCAGGTATAAACTGATGGATTAATTTGAATAAAAGCAAGAAATATACTAAAGTAAACGTCACAAAGAAGGACGGCCAGTAATTTATTAATACAACGCACGCCACAATACGGAAAAAAAAAACCCATGCCTGCTTTCTGCTGTTTTCTTTGGTGCCGTGTGCTCAGGTGCTGCTGTATGCTTGTTTGCAATTCAGCATGAATGAAGTAATATCAGAAGCAGATTTCTTTCTTTTTTATTTATTTATTTGGTAAAACAGAAATAGGTACCTTTGATTTTTCTGAAGAATGCCTTTTGCTTTCAACAGGAAAAGATGCTGAAAGAGGAAAACCAACTGCTACAGAAACAGGTAGTGTATAATCCAGAAACTCACTCCTGTATACAAGTAGCCTATTTCCATTAGCTCTTTCAGCAAGTGCATATTGGATTTTTTTGGGTTGATTGTATTACTTGCAGATTGTAGCAATGAAGAATGGTGGTGAAATTTATAACGGCAAGGTGGATCACCCTTTGGGTCATCCTCCACAACAAACAACACTGTGTTTGCTTAAATAGTAAGGCAGCACTGCATGTGTGACAACTTACCGCTGGAGGTGCGCCACAATGGCAGACACTCTAGTAGTTACCTCTTTGATCTCACGTGCATGTACTAGTAGCCTGCATTTACCTTCATTGTCTTGCTGCCAAAGTTGCATTTCCACTGTTTATGCCTCTGTTCTCTATCTTATCTGAGCCTATGTGCATAAGTTTCCTCCAGACGACCAAGCATCTTAACTCTTGTTTCCAAGCATTTCCAACAAATCAAAAGCTTATTTTTCCGTCATTGACTCATTGCTCTATTATGGCCTGCTGTTGACATTCATTGTAAGAGTATATAAATAAATGAGCATGAGGAGCATGCACTAAATATTCATATGGAAACATGCGGAGAATTGGATTATCTTTGAAAAAATGCTTGAGAAATTCATCGAAATATTTAAAAATACACTTAAGTATATAAATAAAACTCATTGGGAGTAATCTAGAAGAACAAGCTCAGGGACAAAGACTACCCTTCCTATTTCCTACCCCCGTCTCTAATCTATGCCCACCCAATTGCCTGAATCTAAGCCTCTTCTGTGATAATTTCATATTATCAATGAAAGGGTTTTCCAAATTTCGGATTCAGTGGGGAATTAAACCGGGAATTTTTTATTTTTTTTTCAAATTTCAGACTTCCCATGCATACTTAATTTATGGAATTTTTAAATTTACAAGATGCAAAGGGGATTTATATTTGAACTGTTGTAGTTAGACATCACACAAGTACAAAAAGTTCAGTCATCAAAAAAGGAAAAAAGAAGCAGCACCAAAAGGTGTATGTATACATCTAACTTTTAAGGTAGTAATTGCAGTTTGATGACAAGTGATTTCCAGGCTACATAAGCATATGCTAGACTGATCAAACATTTTAGTCAAGATGTCTGCTTTGAATAGAAAAATAAACGTGTTCGAATCAAGGGAAAATAGTAGAGAGTCTTAGCAGTTGAGCACTTACTGATTATGTGCAAAGAAGCAAAGCAACTAGCCGTGTGATGTGCAAATTGAGACATAAGAAACAAGTATTTTGTGGCATCTTTCTTGATTCTTTGTGAAGAAAGGTAACAGCTGACAACACTTCAAGCGTTTTGATCTAATTAGGGTAAAACCAAGGGGAGACATATCGCTTAATCACCGAATGGATGCCTCGTAGCAAGGCAAATGCGTGACACCCCAACCCTCCACTTACACGTTGAGGAAATGTTGCTGAAGACAGACTTGTAGACAGGTGGGCTTTTTCACCCTTTGCTTTGTTCGGCCCGTTTGAACGGACCCAAGGGTCGTCTCTCTTTCTTATTCTGCCTTCCTACAGATTACTTGAGGGGTTAATTTAATTCAGATGGGAATGGGATATATACCGTGTTTCTCTTATGACTTTGATTTTTTTTTATTTCTAAATCATATATTTTTTTATATTTATATAAAGGCTAAGTTGCTAACTATGTTGGAAGAAATTAGAATTTTGTTTTAATTTTTGCCAAAGATTGATGTTGAATTTAGAGTTTTTTTTTTTTTTAATTTATTGTCCTGTGAAAGGAGAAATGTTATCCGTATCAATTCCCCTTATCTCAACAATGAGATTGCTGAGATGCATCTTTCAGTGAGTAATTAGTTTGCAACATTTTAGATTGTCACCAGCTTATTTTCCTTTCTAATTTCTCTTATTTTCTTTTATATGGATGGGATTTTTCTCATCTTTTTCTTTATTTTCTACAAAAAGGTTATAATTCTTTCAAAAAGAGTTCTGTATCTCCAGTTATTAGATATTATATCCTTTAAATAAAGATTTTGAAATCTTATCTTATTATTTAAAGGGATTGACATTTACCGACAATGCTGGACGGTTGAGGTCTTCTATCATTGATTTATGATAGAAAAGACTCATAATTGTGCACACGATTTGAAAGAAAAGTTTTGTTTTAAAAAATCTTTGATTAAGAGAAAGTTCAAAAAGCTTTATTTGTCATTCATGAAAGTTCTAGATGTTGTCTAAAAGACCATAATTCACCAGTTTTATGAAGAGCTTCACCGAGTCTTTTTTTTTTAATATATATATTTATATAAAGACTAATTTGTTTGGTATAAATCTCATATCAATAAAATTACTTTTTTTAAATAGCCCAAACAGGAAAACTAAACTAAATTACAAAACGTGGTGCCATTTAGGGGTGAGCAAAAAAATCGAATAACCGATTAAACCGAGAAACCGAAAAAAAAAAATCTAAAAAACTGAATTGAAAAAAAAAACCAAATTAACCAATTAGAAAATCACAAAAAAGTTTCGGTTCGGTTTCAGTTTGTAAAGTCTAAAACTGATTAAACCGAACTAAACCGAACCGGTTCAACCAGGTCGGCACTTAAAAAAAACAAGTATAAATAGTTTCTAACCCTAAACCTAAATGCATTCTCAGCCCGTCAGCCACCTCCTCTCTGTCTCTCATCTCTCAAATCTTCCATGCTCTCTGTCTCTTGTCTCTCAAATCTGTTTTTTTCTCTTCCAATCTTCCATGCTCTTTGTCTCTCATCTCTCAAATCTTCCATGATCTTTGTCTCTCGTCTCTCAAATCTATTTTCTTCTCTTCCAATCTTCCATGCTTTCTGTCTCTCATCTCTCATCTCTCAAACTTGTCATGTCAGAGGTGAATTGTTGATGATTCTTCCATCTGGCCGGTTCATTGAAGCTGGCTTCATTAGGACTATTGGAGTTTCTTCGTAAATGAAGTTTCTTTGATTAGTTTGATTTGTTGGCTTCTTGGAATGCAAAAAGCCCTTTGAGTTGGAGAGCTTCGAGAATATGCTTAAGGGTTTCAAGATCTTTTGATGGGGATTCAATTTCTTGCTTAAGGGTTTCATCTCTCAAATCTCTTACGTTTCAAAAATAAAAGTGCTAAAAAATGTGGTTAATAATTTTGGTTTGAACTGTTTGGAAAGGAAAAAAACCGAACGGAACTGAAATTAATCGGTTTGAACTAGTTTTCGGTTCGATTCAGTTCAAAAACTTATAAAAATAAAATCGCCAAAACCAGATCAAACAAAAAATGCTCAATCTTATTGCTATTTGAGTAGCTCGTACAGCAACAAAGTTGGCCCAAATGATAGCAAATTATTTTTTAAAAAAAACATTGTGTACCATCAACTACTATATATAATACGTATATTCAAATCGATAGACCACTAATCAAGTATATGCAATAATTTCATTTTGTTGAGACATCTTTGTCTCATAATTCATGCCTATATCATTTATACTTTTTATATACAGACCTACTTTTTTTTTTCTCTTGGAATATACACACACACCCACGTGATTTGGCGTGGAATATTTTTAATTTCTTTCTCGATGATGATGACGGCGATAGGCAAGGCCGTGCGTTTCTTGGTCGGTCTACCGGAATTTTTAAATATTCCATCTTAAGCATGCTGCAACTATTCTTTTTCTTTTTCTTTTTATATAATTACACGAGATAACTTTAAAATTTGATGTAGTTGGTGAGGTGGGACAGTAATATTATGAAGAAAACTTTGTTGATAAAAGGGTGCTCGATAAAATGTTAATACTAGAAGGTAATCGTGTTTGTTTTTTAAAATATTTTTTAAAAAATATATATTAAAATAATATATATTTTTATTTTTCAAATTTATTTTTGACATTAATACATCAAAGTAATCTAAAAACATTAAAAAATAATTTAAAATTAAAAAATTAAATTTTAATAAAAATAACAGGTTAAAAATCACTCTCAAACACAGTAAAAAAAAACAACACAACTAATTACAGGGTCAACATGTTTGTTACATGAAAACAAGCTAGTGCCCTCAGCTACTCGTGGAATTGTACTTACTCCCGTCTCATTCTTCATTTGTAATAAATTGGACATAAAACATTCAACATGTATCTTATCTTGTATGAACTCAGAAAACTAATTATAATGAATTATCATAGCGATCGATGAAATTAACGTAAGATTCTGAAGTTCAAGCACAACAAAATCCTGCAAAGCCATGCTTGTTATAGCCTGTTAAAAGCAAACAAAACTAAAATAAAGCAGCCTTGAATTAATGTACTAATGTATTCATTCAAGCTTCGTTTTTTTTCCGACTAGTCATAAAAAAAATTATCTTGTAGTCAATGCATTATTTAAAACTCGATAAGAAGTATATTTTACACCTGCAAAACTTTTTTTCTATGTATTTTATATGGTATAAAGCCTGCAATTTCACTCATGCTTTCTCTCTTCTGCTATAATTAATGTCCTATCAGGCTATCACTTATTATATAGATGTGTGTGTATTTCTATATTCTATTCTATTCCTGCTGTTGCCCATCCCGAACACATGGAAGAAACAAGCCATAAATGAAGTGGTTGGCTAGTCCTTTCGTTGTGTTGACTTCGGAGATATGCTTAATGACCACCATTCACGGCCCCAGGCTTAATTTCTAGTGTCTTTCAAGCTGAGTTAAATGAATGATGAAGGTAAAAGATGGTGATGAGAAGAAAAAGATGGAGAAGAACATATAACCATAAAAAGTATTTTTTAAAAAAATTTAATTTTTTTTCTTTAAATTTTTTATATTATTTTAATGTGCTGATATCAAAAATAATTTAAAAAAACAAACATTACTACACTATCAATATAAAAAAAAATGCAATTTTATACGTGCAACCGGCACACTATTGTCTGGTCCGTGACCCTCTTTGTTTTTGCATTTTAAAATTGTTTTTTAAAAAATTTGAATTTTTTTTATTTTTTTTACTTCAAACAATATATTTTTTTGTGTTTTTAGATAATTTTGATACGCTGATATCAAAAATAATTTTTAAAAATAAAAAAAATATTATTTTGATATATTTTTAAATAAAAAGTACTTTGAAAAACAACAACCACCACAATTATAAACATGACATTACTCTTACTCGAACACACCCAAAACATGAAGGGTAGCTTGGCGAACGTTCTTATTTTTCTGAATGTTTATTTCCTTCATGGCAACTCCAATTTATCTCCATGGTGTTCAATATTCCATGGAATGTATAGGAATTAAAAGATATAGATTGCAACCGAAATATATATTTAATAAAAACATATACGGGTAGTTGAGGGGGGTGGTAAGAAAAGAAGTTGCAACTTTAACATTTACATGTTAATGTCCAGGGTTTATGAATATTATTAAAATATTGTATTATAATAATTTATCTTACCACTCACCATACATTATTGTTTATCAAAAAATAAAATAAATATTATTCATATAGTAATTAATACTAACAATCAAATATATTTAGATTTCGTTTGAAATTGTATTTCAAACAACGTTTCATAAAAAAAAAGTGATTTTTTTATTTAAAATTAATTTTTTATATTATTAGATCGTTTTAATGTAATAATATAAAAAAAATTTAAAAATTTAAAAATATTATTTTGATTTATTTCCAAACCAAAAATACT
>Ga0307517_10002666_pt1 | contig 28495 bp, 28 predicted proteins | sample 23_EM_MG_FD_194515 | JGI IMG/M metagenome (GOLD analysis project Ga0307517, IMG submission 194515) | Populus trichocarpa ectomycorrhiza microbial communities from riparian zone in the Pacific Northwest, United States - 23_EM | ecosystem: Host-associated > Plants > Roots > Unclassified | place... | reverse complement strand
GGTGACAGTGGGGGTGTCAATGTTGAGCAGTGAGGTGTGTGAGGAGGTGGGTCTGTGGGTGGACATTGGTGGGTGTCAGGGCAAGATGGCCAGTGGCTCGGCTCAACCGGTCTAGTGTTTGAAAGTCCGGTCTGGTCTGGTTATTGGGTCCGCATGGGCGCTAACTGAGACTGAGACTGGTTAGCACCTCCTCGGAAACTCAAAATAACTGGACCGAACCGGTGCTAACCGGTCATAGTCGGTTAGCAGTGGTTATTTTCGGTTACATGCACCCTAAAATACTTAATTACCATGTATTTAATGTACTGAAAAGCCTATATAACAAATTTGCGAGGGGGACAATGGTAATGAGGTGGCAGGTGGGAGGGGCATCAGAATGATGAAACACTTTGAACGGGGCGAAAACCGAACCAATCGACGAGATAAAACCTGGTCTTGAAAGTGGTGCTTGTTAGCTTTCAAACGCACCCCCAAACATCGAAAATGACCAAAAAATGGTCAAGAATAAACCTATTCAGGGAACCTCTCCTCCTAGGCCCAATTCCACCTCTTCCATTGGTTCTAGCAGAACAAAAACCGAACCAATCGTTGAGATCAAACCCAATCCTAAAAGCAGTGATGTTTAGTTTCAAAATGCACCCCCAAACACCGAGAATGATCAAAAAATGAATGAGAACGCACCTCGTCAATCCTGGGGCATTTTAACACTTGTCTTCAAACTCCACCCTTCAAAAAGTGATAAACTTGCTGTGGCTTGGCCCTGTGTGGGCATTCGCCATGTGCTCGACGATTGTGGTGGCCATGAAGACGAGGGGATGTGGTGGTAGAGGTGGTGATGTGGCAACTCACAGATGTGTGTCGTCACATGGTGACTGGGGTTGAATCTTATGTCACATACCATTAGTTTAGTTATAACTCCCTCAATTTCTGACGAAAAATTATGGTTCCAGGGTCGTTAGAAAGCTCCAAATGAGGGTTATATTTATATATAAGGTAGATGTTGTCCACATACAGCAAGGTCATGTGCTGTGACTCATTGTGACATAGGACCTTGGATATATTGGGACAGTACTTTTAAATACCTTGCTATTTCGGGTTCATCAGTAAAATCGAGAAATCGGTTTAATAGCAACTCTTAAGAACATTGATATAAAGATTCCTGAGAAGTCTTATGCTTATCAGAGTGCTTGATTTTGAGGAGTTTCCCTTGGAATGTCAACCATCAAGCAATGGGAACCGGCCTGGGAATCCCATACCGGTACAGTTAGCTAGTCCAGCCTTGCCATCAGGCAATAGCAGCAACTGCTATCAAATCCTCATTACTGTTGTTGTCCACCCGGAATATTGTGGATTATATTTGGTTGGGGTTTACATAAAAGAATTTAAGTGTACAATCTCATCATCAGACGTTCTTCCCTCATCGCTGTCTGATAAATTTGATTCTGCTGGAGTAGATCTCTGCCGTTTGCCTGAAAATCTTTCTTTAGCAATGTGTAAATTTTCTATGCGTGCATTTGAGGCCTTTCGCTTCTGTGGAATGGCTGAAAATGAGGACAACGAGTGCTTTCAAGGACATAATTAGCACGATCTCAAAGTGCAGATCCTACTCCATCTTTATCTCTCAGATAAAAATAAAATTACACATGTACTCTGCTAAATAAAACTCTTTCCTACAATTCCTATTAACACGATCTTTAATAATCCGTTTACGAATGTGTTTAAATCGCCTTTCAGTTATGTTGTTCCCGTTTTGGAACATGTCACATTAGGTGCACGTGATCTCGTTGTATGTGGATGACATCTACCTTACTATGAGGACACAAAGACCGGTTAGGACCGGTCAGAACTCGTTATTGTCAGTTATCCATCATTCTAAAATTGGAACTAACCGAAGACTGGACCGCAGTTATGGTTAGTCACGGTTAGTATATTTTGTGGTTACTACCAGTTAGGGTCCGGTCCGGTCTCGGTTGTTTTCCAGTTAACTAACCTAACTTCCAAACACTAAGCCAGTCAGCGCCACTCAGGTGGTTTGGGTGTTTCTCTTACAGATATGACTCACTAGTGGGGACTTGCAGATTGTGCCCTACCAAATTCTCAACTATGAGCATGTCTATCAACAGTCATCCAAACACCGTGAAAACAACCTCAATCATATAGCAGATACCTGCAGGTATCTGTGAAATTCTGAGATCATCACCCAGATCTGGCTTGACCCATGGGAATATTTTAATCCGGAGCCACAGGTGCAAAACCTCCGGGTATTTTTAGCGAGTGACAACTCGCGGATGATCCGCACTCGTGGTGTACCCTACCTCAATGCCTATCCAAAAAAGCCTACATCTGATTATTACTATAAGATACAGGATTGTGAAGAAATTCCCTGACTAAAAAAAATATGCAGTGGATGAATTAATAACATTTGCAGCACATAGGTGCCCACCTTTTCGCAGGTCAAGGCAAAGGTTCCCGGCTACTCGATAACCGGTTCAAATGGATATAGAGGTCTGTGCCAAATCCATCCATAGAGATCAACCGCAGATCTCCTCCAAAGTATCGCGCATACTGCCATCAACGGATGAGCGGGCTGAAGAAGAAACGAGGAAACACACACACCAGCCGTGAAAGCGGCAGCCCGTACCCAAAGCCGGCCATAGGCGCCTTGAAATCGCTTGCCTGGAAATTACTATCCAAGCTCTGACTCTCCAGCGTCGTATACATATACGTCCAAATGAGGGGAATTGCGCTCCGCGGAATTCCCCCGCCCTCGTCAGAGATCTTGATCGTGATATCTTCCTTGCCTTCGACGACGACGACTTTGATCGGTGGGAAGTTCTCCTCGTGGTCGACGCCATAGCGCTCGACGACGGCGCGGAGGGAGTTCTTGAGCAGCTCGAAACAGATGTGAGAGAGATGGCCGGGGACGTAAGGGAATGTGAGATCCTTGGGGCAGATGAGCTGCACAGGCGGGCCTTTGAACATGGCGTAGTGCTCTTCACAGACGAAACGAGCGTTTTCGATGGCTTCTTGCACGATATCGTGCACGTTCTATTACAAACGTATCAGCAGCAAGTACGGGGCAGGGGTAGTCACGCACAGCTTTTGTACAGATGATGCCGACGTAATCTTCATGTGCCTGCTGAGTATTGAGGGCCACGTCTTATCGACCAACGAGTAAACAACCATATGAAATATTTACGGCCATAACACTCACGTTGTCCGATGAGGAAACGAATGCCTATACGAGAGAGATAGAAGCGGTCCAACCATGCCTGCATGTCCAGCCCGATATGCCTAGCGTTCTGACTCCGCTTCCACTCGAGGACACCCTGGGCGACAGTGGTAACGGTGGGGTCGTGCCGGCTCTTGATGTGCTCGAGAACCTTTGTGAAACGTTTATTGTAATCCTGGACCTCGGGCGGCCATTGAACGTTGTTGGTACTCGCAAAGTATCTTGTTTCACGACATCAGAACAAAAAAAAAAATAAGAGAACCGAATAGGACAAACGCACCTCCGTTCCATCGGAACCCGCAACTTGAGGTTGTTGAACCCGTTCCCGTGAGGTGGACCTCCATTACCAAGGTTGTTGGTGTGGGTGTAAGGATCGTTTGGGTTGGGTTTGGATTCTGGGAGGGCGATATCGTCAGGACGGGACACCATGAGTGCCTGGCGGACATTGGGGGGGATGACGATAGGCGGGAACGTGATTAATTCCTGTTCATGATAGATTAGGGATACGGAACGCGAGCCCGGACGCAGGGTCCGAATAAAATAGGCGATCACGCGAACGACTCACCTCGAAGGACTGCGCGTACCAGTTTTTGACCTTTTTTATCGATGGCATAGCGTGGAGGTTGTGCGGTAGTTCGTCGAGCTCCTTGACACGATGGGCGAGACGCACAGGCAGTTCCTCTGGCCAGATATGAGTCACATTGAGCACGAAAAACAAAGGAACGTACCTGCGAGGAATTGACTAGCCTTGAGCAAAGTCCCCTGACCCGGATTCTGGCCGAACAAGACCATCTGCTGGAGGGAGACTAGGTCGTGTGAAACCAGCGCCAGTCGTAGTGAGCAAATGACGACTCACCTCCAGTCTGTGGAAATGACGCAAAATGATGGATCTTGTCCCATAGGATAGGGGTTATGCGAAAGCCAGCGGACATTATTGAGAAATGAAGAAATCAAGGAGGGAAGGATCTCATAGACGGACGCACGAGCTAAGAGCAAGGAGTAGTGGAGTAAGACGTTTATAGCCGACAAATCACATGGCTTCGGATATCACCGAAATCAGAATATAACCGAAATCTATTCCATCAACCAAAAATATATACAATCGTGTAGTACTAATGGCTCAGACAGTAGAGCCCCACGGCCTTTTCAATGGACGGGGATAACCCTGATGAGCATAATCTGGGTGCGGTGCCATGGAGCTCCACTCTTGTTGCTGGGTTGTGGGCGGGCGAGGATGAATCGGTCTCTGCCTAGGCCCCTTCTGTTGTACCAACACGGGCGTAGGCGGAGGATGTGAGATATTGTTGAGCAGATACTGGGCTTGTGGTTGGGGCTGATGTAGATAGGTTGGTTGAGATTCGTAAACGGAATAGGGTTGTTGAGAATATATTTGAGGATATTCATAATTGGGCGTTGTTGGTGGCTGGGATTGCTGTTTGGCGGTTTCGATTGCCGAGAGGGCAGCGTACTCGTCTTTGAGGCGCTGGTTTGTGAACCGGAGCTGTTGCATCTCGTATTGCCAACTGGACCCCCTCGAAATCGCCAGTTCATCAAACATATCCACTGAGGGTTGAATAACTGGCAGCTCGCCACACGACACCGTCTCCGCATCCGCCAGACGAATCTGGTAGACCAAGGCTGCCGGAGTGATGCTCAGCGCTGTGCCCCGCTCATCCGCCTCGAGATCGGCCCTGTAAATGACGAACCACACATCCGCAACACCGCTGTCCTTGCGGCGGAGTGCACACCGCACCTTCTTCACCCGCGCCGCATCCCCACTTCCCAGCCGCTGATAGCTCCTCATGCCGGCAACGATTGCACCAACCACGGTCAACGCCGCCTCGTCGATGACGACGCTGCTCACTGCTCTGCCCAGCAGATCCGCCTCGGACCACCCTAGCACATTCTCCATGCACTTGCCCACTGAATGAAACGTCGCCGTTCCTGCCCCTGTCCCACCCAACATACCCCACACTTCCTTGTCCTTGTCCTTCGCCAGCCCGCCAGCTCTCCTTACATCCGCCCATGTTAGACTCGTCATTTCCCTCGCCCGCCCACTCAGAATGATCGCCTTCCTACCCTTGCCCGGTTCAGCATGCAGTCGACCGCGGCACTCCACCCACACATACCGCCCCATCTTCGTCCTGGCTCGGTACAGCAAATCCACGGATCGCGGCATGCCCTGTTCACCCGTCGTTGCCGCCGTCACCCCCGTGGCACTGCTCTCCTTCAATTCGCGCATCAGCGGAACGACATCCTCTGCATGCGCATAGTCCGCAATCGACATCCCGACCATCTCCTCCGCCTCGTATCCCAACACTCTCCGCACAGAAGGGCCCACATAAAGGAAGCTGCCCTTGAGCGATACCACATGGATGAAATCCGGCATCGCCTCCAGCAACACGAGATGCACCAGATGATTCGTCTCCTCCGCCCCAGCAAGGGACATGGGCAACGAACGCTGAAACTTGGGATCCGCCAACATTTGCTTCAGCTCCTTGGAGATCATCACCGGTGGTATCGCATTCGCCTTTCGATCCCTTGCGTTCGTCGTCGTCGTCGAGACTGGCTGCTGCTGTTGCTGCTGCTCTGTCTCCCCTTGCGTCGCATAATTCACAATATAGCTCCCATCCCTCAGCTTGTCCAGGATCGCATGCGGCTGCTCGTTCAAATTGACCTGAAACCCCACATGATACACCACCTCTCCTTCTTCACCCGGAGCACCCGGCACAGGAATCACCGTCACCAAATTGATAAAGGCATCCCCATTCTTCTTGTAGTTCAGAATACTCGTCTGGCATTCCTTATCCGCCATGAGGCTTTTCCGCAGATGGGCGACGGCGTCGGGCGAGGTGTGTGTTCGCGGTTCTCCTTTCCCCACCTGGCCCCCTGGCGCCTGCAGGAAGCGGCAGTTTCGGCCCAACACCTCGTGCTCGCTGTACCCCGTCAACTGGCAGAACGTCGGCGAGCAATACACAATCGGATGGTCGTAGCGTCGAACATCGACCACGACAAACGAGCACGTCAAGTCCACAGGTCCGAGTCGTACGCGAGGGTACGGCCGGGTAACGACCCGCGCGAGGATGGAAAGGAGGTCGAATCCAGAGGCCGAGTATATGGGAAGTCCCAATGGGGAGGGTACAACGAGATTCGGGGCCAACAACCCCGAAAAATCTGGGATGCTCCGCTGGGCAACGGGAGCAGGGACGACGACCAGCGGCTGCTGGTTGAATTCAAACGGGTTGGAATCCTCTTCCGCATAGTATCTGGAAAGAGCTATCGATATGTTCCATTAGCGATGAAGCGACGCACTCGTCTTGTATCGTAAACCCGTTATTGCTCGCGAACCATGCAGCGTTGGGGATGGGAATGACCTCTGCGCCGCCGCCTGGGATGAGTGTCGGAGTCGAGTTGTAGACAAAGTGCGGGATCTGTAGCTGGAGTTGATCCTCATGGTGGTGGTGGTCCATGTCTGAGAAAGGGTCACATGCGATGTATTTTGAATTAAGTCTACTCAGAGGTATGTAAACGACAGCTGATTTCGACTATAACCAAAAAAGTCAATCTTTGCCCCCTTTCCCCTATCCATCACCCACGAGTCAAGGTGATGTAGTGAATATAGAGGCAGACACGCGGTCCCAACGGACAAACGCCACCCTTCGATGCGGCGACTTTTTCTCTCGATTTGATCCCACATCACATTTCACGGCTATCTACTTACATCACACACACGCATGTCATGCACGAAGCTGGTTGCGCAGGTTCTGCTCCAAGGGGCCCTTGGGCCGAATAAACTGTAAATACGCTCCATCCCTGCAATTAATTAATGTATCAGCACACCACCCCTCCGAAATATTGGGACCAACTAATACGTACTGCAACACCTTCTTCTCCTCCTTCAGCTTGAGGTAATCGCCCTTGGCAACATTCGTAAAGCCCCACTTCTTCGAAACGATAATCTTCTGCCTTCCCGGGAACTTGTACCGAGCACGGCGCAGCGCCTCCATGATCACCGGCGCATTCTGGTCCTTGCATCGAATCGACAACACAATCTGTCCGATGTTCACTCGCGCGACCGTGCCGTACGGCTTGCCCCAGGCACCACGCATCCCGGTTTGCAGTCTACGTCCAATCAGTCTCAGTCCATAAAACAACTACAACACTCACCGATCGGCGCCAGCACAGGACAACATCTTGTTGATGCGGATAACGTGGAAAGGGTGCACGCGGACGCGCAAATGGAACGAATCCTTTCCGCTCGTCTTGGTCACATACTTGTTCGCACAGATACGCGCCGCCTCAAGAGCCTCGCTCGACAGCTGTTCGTATTCATCCGACACCAAATGGCAACAGAAAGGGAACTCGTCGACGTTAGCGCGCTTCCGTCCGAGATCGAAAATCCTGATCTATCCACCCCGTCAGTAAATAGTAAGAACAAATTCATTGAAAAGCACACCTTGGGGTCAGGGACACCACGGTTGTACCTCGACTTGGGGTACGGCTTGTTCTTGCAGTAACGATAACACCTCGCGGGACGACGACCCATCTTTTCTAAAGGGAAAAAAAGGTCACCATCAGCATCCATCCGGTCCAGCAACGTCATCCACCCTCTTCCGCCCCCATCCAGCCACAATCCACCTCCCGAACCTCCAAAACGGCAGAATCCACCACTCGTTCTCATCCATGCAGCGAAACGGCGTGCTACTCACATTGTTAACGTAGTTTGAGGGTAAAGGGGTCTGTGAAGGGGTCAACGACGACGGCCCCAAGTGCCTTTTGTATAAATTTGTTTGGCGCGATTTGTAAGATGATGAGTAAGGCGCATTGGTCAGCGATGACTTGGCGTCTTTTCTTAGTTCCCCTCAGTCAGTCAGCGAGGAGTCAGAGGCGCGTCGGTAGCGCTGAAGTTTGTCTACTAGTCGATAGTATGATCCGTCATATCTTCAGAACTTGGTTGCTAATTTTTCGTTTAGAGCAGATTGTATTTATGTAGAGTTTTCTGAACATCCTTTCGTAAAAGTGGGATACGAAACCTCTACCACCTCTCAGACACTTATAAATGGCCCTTCTCCACCGGACTTCCCTAACTTCCCATCCGTACACACTATTTCAAACCCTGAACATGGAACAATAGCAAGCCTCAAAAACGTCACCACCACGCACTGTTCTGCCTAGAATCATTATTTTAACTTGACCTCGAACTCAAGCTCATATCGTTAAGATAATCAAGGATGGAACAGGGGCGATAAGAAAATTCCTGTGCTCATGGCGCTCTAGCTCGGAGCTTCCGCCGGTGCCCCCTCTCGTCATGAGCTTATACACGGAGAACCCGGTGTGTGCTCTATTTCCACGTTTTTGTGATCCCAACAACTTCTCTTCAGAAGTGCAATTATTTCAGGCAATATGCGAACCTCTTGTCGTTCTTTTTCATCTCCATGTGCAAGGAACGACCAATAACTGAGCGTGGTTAGCATCCTCAGCGTTTCAGCTCAAAAAAACCTTTTGATGTCCTAATTTCCGTCCTACAGCACTCACTTAAATCGGTGCCAGAATTCATCTCCACCTTCACGTTTCGAAGCTCAAAGTCACACAACCTCAACACCGGTTTACCCTCACCAATCACCGCCGTCCCTTCCTACCCACCTCTTCTTCAAACCTCACAAATAAACTTCCACTAACCTCGCAGATCCTCCATTTGTTTAGAATTCTCACATCCATCCGGTGGTGCGTACCGCTCTCAGCCGCAGCGCAGGGGGGTCAAAATTCTGGCATTCTTCCGGGGCTTTAGTGAAATATATTCTGTTCTATTCTCGAAAAATCACGAAATCCCTGCTTTCTTCGAATGGCCCATTAGTGATGCATGTCGTTCAATCAACATTTTGGTATGTTCCTAGCTCGATTCCCACGACGTTGGACGCGGTTATATCCCAGCCCCATCCTTTCCGGATAGTACACCATGCATTCCTAGCCGAAGTTAAGTCGTGGGCGCACTTGTTAGTTCGGATTCTCGATACCCATAACATCTCACCGCCCCCTCATATTCCATTGGATTTCAGGGACAGGGATTTATTTAACCACCGCCGCACAAGAGCCAATCTTTCAAGGCAACGGAGTCAACGATCCAAACCAAAGATTCGAAAGAAACCACACTCTTGCATGTCACGTGGATTCCTTTTCTTCCTCTCCCCGATCCCTTTGACAGGCGGCCGCCGTGGTTCGTGACAACGTTGCATTATCAACATCTGGTGGCGCGGGCTCGGGCTGATTTCGCTTTACCCTCACTGGCGATGCCGGCGAGATTCCTTCGCCACTAGATGATACATCTACCCTTCGAAGAACTATCTAGAACTATACATAAACCAGGGATTCGGGATTCATTCCTATCTCTGTACCTCGCCCTATGGTTCGGCCCATGTGCTCCGGCGGGACGTCCCATAAGAACGTCTATCCTTTCAACCCGCAAAACGCTAATCCTCCTTCTGCATCTCAAAACGTAACATGATCTTCCCAACTCTGACCTGCGCCAATCACTATTCAGTATGCGTTCTTGTAGGAATTTTTATACGTACCCGATCCCCATTGGTCAGTTTTTGGTCAGCTGCGAACCCCTTCCCGAACTTCAGCCTTCTACCATGACTCTAGTCTGATCTCCCTTCATTACGTGGTAATTGACTTCTTGGAGAGTAACGCAGTCTTATACCGCCGGCCGGAACACGCCTATCTGAAGTACAACGGCTCGAGAACCCTCCTGGACATGTTAACTTGAGAGTTGGCTCTTTGTACCCTGGACAGATGATGATTTATCTATTATCTGGAATGCCAAACGACCACCTTCCCGACAGCGGATCTTCGGGTACCCTATCTATCCTATCACGTCGCCCTTAGACCGCGGTCTTCTGGCTTTCGTCTCATTTTTTAGTCACCAATCATCTATACCTCATAAACGTATCTATCATATTATTGGGCAGACAGGGGGGTCTTCCTCAGGATTGAATAAATTATGGCATTGACGAAACCCAAGGGAAAACCGTTTAACCTGAGACGGCAGGTTTCCCTTGTCACCATTTGGAACTTCTGGCAAGCATCTCACTTGAATTGAATTACGTACATACATGAGATATGTTCCCGTACACTGTTGTGTGGCTCCAGGAACCATACCCATTCCATCTGCTAGAATTAATACGTGGGATATTCATGATTGCCTTGTCCTCCGAGGTTCAACGTTCAACGTTCAACGCTCGTCCGCTTTTGAAACTATCTGCTTGATCTGCTATTTGCACCTTGTTCTCTGTCCTCGAGTGCTCTCTGGTGAGATCAAGAGAAAGCAGATCCTTCCAGAAATTTATTTGCCTTTGGACAAACTCTCAAAAGATACACGCGTCGAACTCTGCCGAAGAGATAACGGTGGCTGGCACTTGTGAGTACTAAATTGCATTCTGTCTTTTTTCATTCAATTACTCCAGACTCATCCCCAAGCCTCTCGTACCGTGGAATTATTGGTTATGCCATCACTGATGCATTGCGATGCTATTGACGATTCAGCTCCACTTATGTCCTCACCAGGCTTGACCAACCTCATCATATTTAACAACTCGTATTATAAGGTTCCCAGTGGACAGGCGGCTCTTCAGTTGGATATGACTGTATGCTGCATCGTGAATCTTCCTCGATATTTGCTCTCACCTGGACCAGCTAATACCAGGGCTGAGGGTTGTAACTCAGTATCAAGTACAGGCACAAGTCGGTCTCCTCTTCGTTCTCGTTCCTGTGTATATTTAAGTAAAGGTTATTTGACTGGGATTCTCTAATGCATCCAGGACTTGCCATCGCGGACCTGAATCTCACCAAGTTCTTCGGATCGGGGCTCGGGTGTTTCCGCGATGGCTCACCCACAAAAACAATCAGATTTAAACATTCAAATTTCACTACGAAGTAAGCAAAAGTCCTCAGAAGAGTCGCCAGGTTATCAAGAGGTAGTAGCAAGCACAGGCAACTCAAGTCACTCAACAAAGGATCATCGCCAACCTATTCCTCTTTTACCACAATGCCTCCTTCATCAGATATTTCTGATTTCAGAAAAGCGCTTGCTTGCGCTAAGAATATCATCATCGTGTCGGGCGCTGGGTTGTCTGCTCCATCGGGTACGTTTATCAAGCCTAATGGATCAGCAAAGGACTCCCGAGTCCCCACTCACCCAATCTCTAGGAATCGCAACTTATTGCGGGTCCTCAGATTCAATGTGGTCCAACCCAGTGAGTAATTAGTTACATATTATTCTTACACGAGCCCGCATTTACCCTTTTTGAAGAAAGTTGTTAAATATTCGCTCTGTGAAACATTCAAGGATGATCCCAGCGGTTCATGGCAATTCTACCATCACCGGAGAACGACGTGAGATTCGCCAAAATCGTCCTCAGCTGCAACGCAATCTAATCCAATTCAAGATCTCTAAAAGCAGAACCAAACGCAGCACACATCGCTCTCGCAGAAATATATAAGCCTGATGTAAAATCGCGCATATTTCCATCTGCTGTGTCTGGACCACTGCACATCACACAAAACATCGACGAGCTCTCTGTGCGAGCGCTGAAGCTCCTTCCCGAATCTCCAGCTGCGGACGGTGTGGAGAACCTGTTGCCGGTCCATGGCTCGCTTTTCCGCACTCGCTGCCTTTCCTGCAACCACGTGAAGCACGGTTATGAGCCCTTCATCGCAAAGTCCTTCAAAGACTTAAGTGATTCCAATAACTTTGTTGACATACCGGTTGAGAAGCTTCCCAAGTGCGGAGGGGACCAATGGGCTGGATCGAACCGGTATGGGAAGTGTGGCGGGTTGTTGAGACCCGATGTCGTTTGGTTTGGAGAGGTTCCTCCATTGATGGGTGAAGTTGCTCGAAAGATTACTTGGTGCGATTTTTTGATCGTTATCGGCACCTCAGCGATCGTAAGTTGTTAGGGATCCAAAGTAATACATTCCTCATCTTTTCTATAGGTACAACCAGTCGCTGGCTTCGCATCTCAAGTTAAGGGTCACGGAGGGAAAGTCGCCGTCTTTAATATTGACAGGTCAAACCACGATGAAGACGCAGATTTCTTGTTCCTTGGAAGTTGCGAGGTTACACTTCCGGAGGCCCTCAACATTTTGGGTGATGTCAAAAATTGAGAGTGATTTTTAAAAGAGGTCTATCCATATATATCTCCATGTACATACATTAAATACGCCCTCTACGGTGATATGATTTGAATTCTGAGACGAATTTATCATTCTGTTCAAACTCAAGGTGGCAGGGTTTGGCAGACTTTTCAAAGAGATGGAATTGTTCTACAACACCGGTCAACACCGGTAGATAACGTACATTGTACGCAATGAAAAATGTACGTAGATAATCATCAGTATAACCATGCCAAAGGCACGAAGAAAATAACTGCGATTCCATCAAAGAGAAAGAAAGTGAACTCTAAAGTAAGCCGAGGACATCAAAAAAGCGCTAGTTGCACCGTATTCCAGGATCGCTAATCCAACTCTCAATGGTTCAAAGTCCCAGAATGTGGGGTTCGAATGTCCCTGACTTTTAGTTTCCGGGTGAGTCCTTGCCAGTTGTCATCTTGAAAAGCGAGTAGCATGTTTCTGAACAAGCAAGCACCAGAAGATTTTTTGGTGAGCCTCAGCATCATTCTTGTGTACCCTTTGCACCGCCTCTGTCGTTCAATGATTACACAGCAGTCGGTGTGATGATGAGGAAGTCAGCTTATTACCGGATTTTCTATCAGGAATCGAGGAAGAAATGGGAGGGTTAAGCGATTGGGCTGCCAGTAGGTGAATGGGAAGACTTCGACATTTGACGTCTTTAAAGAGGACGAGATGGAGGGGAACGGAGATCAATGAGGTGATCTTACTGCTGGCGCGGTGCACGGCGGTTTGGTAGCGCGCACTGTTATGACAGAGAAGCAGAGAATAGCAGCGAAGCAGTGGGCACTCGTGAGTGTCGTCATCGCCTGCCAGAACAACATCATGAGTCGCCGATTGTAGGCAGGTTTGTTGAAAGAAGGAAAGCGGCTAGATTGAGGTAACCTAAAACGAAAGCTCGCGATCGTTTAAGGATGCCGCAACTCGCCAACGAGCGGGTCGGGTATTATCTCCCCAACCAGATTATGGCATAAAATCATAAACATTTGGTGGTGCATAAGTACATTCAATTTGATTCGGGGCACATCCAAGCGCGAGTTCCAGACATACTTGAAAGCTGGACGAGACCTAATCCTGGAAGAAGTTAAAATTCACTGTCAGCATCGCACTCTCGCGAACGCGAAAAGCAACCCACCACTACCATCCTCCGCCGTTCAGTTGCCACCGACTTCAGCTCCCACACCCCCTTTCGACTGCGGATCAACCCAACAAATCCCACTTCTTGTCCCAAAAAATCAACACGACGAACCCCTCCGGCGATCTCCCTCAGATCCCCACCACATCTCTCCTCAAATGCCAACCCGAGCATCTCCCGATCACGAGCTGTCAATGCGTCGGTGTAATACTCGTCCTGGCTAATAGGCCGCCGCAATTGCGTATATATCCCGAAAAGCACGTCGTGGATGGTCACTCCATAAGGAGTGCTTGCGCGGACTTTGATGTACCACGGAAGTTTGGGGTGCCATAAGGTCAGTCGATCCACCGAGGGAGATGTGGCCAATTGGTAATAATCAAGAGTGGTTGCTGGACGCTGAAGAAAGCGAACTCCCAGGTACGGAAGGGGCTCGAAACGCATGTTGTAAATGACGGTCAGATCTGTACGACGTGGTCGATAGGAGATTAAAGGATTAAGATGGACACGGGGTCGGTTAAAAGGAGGGTTACCTAACTCATAAAGTGAGATTGGAAACCGTTTCTGTTGATTCGAAAAAAAGGACATACGGGCTAGGAACGAGCTCAGACGACTTAAGAAACCGCCCTTTGAGGGTGATTTGTATCCACCCCTCCACGTACGTGGCTTACGCGAAAGGCGGAGGGGGCCAAGGGGGGCCCTCGAATAGGAGGTATCAATGGGAGGATACGAAACATGCCGACGGGGGTTGTAGGCAGATGTGGTGGCAAAAATACGGGGGTTCAGAGTTTGCCGTCCAAGTGAGTTTCGGTGATAAGATTGATGTCTTCGCCCGACACTCCCGTAGTCGCCTCGTGCGCGAGTTCGGGAGCGATAGAGATTGTCATAAGGTGGATGTCGGAGGGGTTGTTGGGGCTGAGCGACGGAGAAGATGTGTGATGGGGGCATGAGGTCTGGGAGGATGATATGAGCCAAGAAGGTTGGGTCGTGCAGTGGAGGCCTCCAAAACGACGACGTTCTTGAGATGGGATATTTAGACAAGGAGGGGTGATTTCTTTTACAGAGTAAAACTTACTCAACAGGCCAGCTACACTTGAGAGATTAGCGACCAAGGTACGCAAATAGATCATGAGGTCCGCTTACCTTGATGATACGTTTATGTCTCTGTCTTTCGAAGACACACCCTGGGGTTCGCCGTTTGAACCCATTCTTTCCAAGCAGCAAGATCAGGCTGAAAGTTGGGTTTAAGATTGGAGGGGCGATCATGAAAACAGAGAGCGGGGGACAAAGACGAAGAACCCATGTTGGCTTATTATACGGATGACGGCGACTGCGGTATATCTCATAGGCACAATGGACGAGCAGGACACGGTGGTAAGAAAAGCAAATCGAGGTTGCCGAGTTCGAGCAGCATAATTTGTCCTTGCTTGGCAAATATCCCGATCTGGGACAACGCGGGTGCACTAGCCCATGATCTTCACCCCAGATAACCCTCCAGAAGCCCAGCGATAAATCATCGAGGTCGACTTCGTTTTCCCCCTCGATAACAGAATTCCAATTATCATTGTAGTATGTTGCAGCCCAAAGATTCAGAGTTACCACCTTCCGACAGGTTGATTGGTCGAGATAGGCCTGTTTGCCCTTTGTCTGGTGTACACCTGCGCTGAACTATCCTTTAGGCGAGGTTTTCTGACGGGTAACGATCTTATTAATTTAAGAACCTTGAACCTTCTCACCTCTTGTTCAATTCTCTCAGACATTTTATTTGAGTGGACGCTCGAGGAGAATTGCCCAGCTCCGAGTACAATCAGTGTCGAAATCTTAGTTCCTGCCACGGAAGATGGTCAGCCACTGTTGCTGGAAAAAGTATCTCGGGAAAGATGGAAGCATAATGGAATTATCGAATTGTAAGTTTCAACTTCATACCGTGCAACAGATAAGATTTCCCATCTCTCCCTCAGTTCGAAGGACATCACTTTCATTGCCAAATCCGACGAAGCTGGTGACTTGGGCCATGTTCAATTGGCAAAGAATGAGATAGGAGAGATTATTACACCCCCGTCCGTGGATGATCGTAAGCCAACATCACAGTCACAGTCAGCCAATTTAACTCGCCCTTTGACAACCAGGATTTACGCTTCACTTTCGAAACAAAGTGGATGCACAGTCCATATTATCAATGACGATGTCATACCGGGTACCGGTACCAGCTGCTGGATCCAAAGAAGATGCTACGGTACACAGTAATCAACTCGAATCGGTTGGTCACGGTAGATTTTTTTTTTTCGTTCAGGTGAATAATTGACCCAATAATTAATGCGACTTATATAGATTCGGCGGCCCATGATCCGGATTTGCTCGTTGCGGCTACGTCTTTACTTCCAGAAGACGATGTGGAGAAGCCTCTGAAACTGAGAATATGCGGAGATCTGTTTTTGAAACGCTTTCGCGGTTCAAGAAGTAAGGATGACATCGACAACTCTGTCAAGGCTTTCGAACGCGCTCGGCAGCTCGGCAGTACACACACGCACTCCCTTGATTTTGAGTACGACTATGCCACTGCACTCTTAGAGCGCCACAACCTAACCCACGACCTCGCCGACATAAATCGTTCAATATCCTCTCTGGAAAATGTTGTACAGGGAACAACTCACGAGAGTACAGAATTAGCTCACCGGCTGGGTTTTCTATCAAGTCTATTTCTGATTCGCTTCAAATCCACGAACGACCTGGCCGACATCTCACAAGCAATAGAAAAGCTCCAGCTGGCTATCAATGTTACATCCAATGGTGACACCAATTTACCTAATCGCCTGCATAACATCGCTGTCCTCCTTCGCCGTCGATTCAGGTCCACAGGAAATCTGGCGGACATTTCGGACGGAATACTAGCCCAACAGAAATTAGTCGACCTGATGCCTGAGGACAACCCAGACATGCCCAGTTGGTTGGATAACCTGGTTTTTTCTCTCGAGTCTCGCTTCCGACACGCGGGAGACATTGACGACATAACCAACGCGCTATCAATCCTGAACAAAGCAATCAATCTCACTCCCGGAGCGCATACGGACATGGCTAGACGGTTAAGCAGGCGGGGAATATTACTTCGAATGAAATTTCAACGTACAGGCAATTCTTCGGACATTTCCAATGCGATAAAAGATCAAGAGAAAGCAATTAGTCTCATTCCGGACAGTGATCACCAAATGTACCAACTATTTGGAAACCTTGGCTCCTCCTACCTTAGTCTGTTTGACGAAACAGGCGATCTAGAAGATATTTCGAAATCGATAACAGCTCTCGAGCGGGCAGTTCGGTTTATCCCAGAAGACGATCCCGACAGCTTCGTCAACAGGAGCAATCTTGGAAATGCCCTTATTCGTCGGTTTGAATGCACCGGAGATCTGTCTGACATTTCCGAGTCAATACGCGCCCAGCAAAAAGCAGTCGAATTGATTCCAGACGATGATGATAAGCTTCCATTCCTGCTAAACAACCTCGGACTCTCGTACCAAACCCGCTTTGACGTGACGGGGGATTTGATAGATATTTCTGAAGCAATCGCAGCACACCAGAAATCCATTCACCTCACTCCCGAGGGACACGCAAGCATGGCCGGGCACCTGAACAACCTTGGAACAGCTTTCCAGTGCCGTTCTCAACGCACTGGGGATATAATAGATATTTCAGAGGCCATAGACGCGCACAGGAAATCGGTCCGCTTGTGCCCTGAAGATCATCCATTCATGCCAACACTCTTCTCCAATCTCGGCAATTCACTTTACGGCCGATTCAAATCCACAAATAATATTGCAGATATATCTGAAGCGATATCATCACATCAAGGGGCTGTTCGTCTCACGTCAGAGAATCACCCAGCGATGGCAGGACGACTGGGTAACCTCGGAATTTCATTGAAGAATCGCTTCGTACTCAGTGGAAACATCGAAGATATCGACACAGCCATATCTGTAGCGGAACGGGCGGTTGAACTTATTCCTGAGGACCACCCTTCCATTCCTTCACAACTGAACAACCTTGCTATAGCGTTTCATACGCGCTTTCAGCGTACCAAAAGCCCCTCCGAGTCGGATATTTTTGAGGCTATTTTGAGACAGAAGAGGGTGATTCAATTGACCCCAGGCAATCACGCCAACCTATCAGGATTACTAGAAAACCTTGGGCTCTTCCTTGAAGACCGCTTCAAACTCACGGGCGATCCCACAGATATCAGGGATGCTGTCGCTACATATAAACTGGCAGCTTCTTCCATTACTGGACCACCTTCAGTTCGACTGACAGCCGCAGTGAAATGGGCGATAGCGTCCAAGCGAACGGAAGACCGGTCGGAATCTTTGGATGCGTATAACACAGCACTTGAACTGGTTTCCCAGGTTGCGGGTATGGAATACACTATTGGACTGCGTCACCGAATCCTTGTCGACGTCGACATCCCAGATTTGTCAAACGCCGCCGCAGCCACCGCATTTTCTCTTGGTGAACCAAAAACAGCCCTAGAATGGCTCGAACAAGGCCGTTGTCTTGTCTGGAATCAATTCAATAATCTTCACACCCCTCTTGACGATCTTGCGTCTTTTGATTCCGAACTCGCCGATAATATCTCAAGAATTTCGCAAGGCTTAGAAGACGCAGGATTACGAGACGAATCTGTCACTATTGGAACTGACGCCGACATCATGGTCGAGAAAATGGCCTTGCAAGATGAAGCCATCGCCAACGTGAAACTTGCGCAGGAATGGGACCAACTACTTCAAAAGATTCGCGATATCCCAAAATTCAAGAATTTTCTTCGACCCACGCGGTATTGTGACCTTATTGCACGCTTACCCAAGTCGGGTCCGGTGGTTGTCATTAACGTTCACGAGGATCGGTGTGACCGATGATCCTCCTCATATACATCTGGATCAATTCTCTTTTAAAGATGCAGTCCGCCTTCTGCAGGTTTTACGCTCGCATCTTTCCGCTCATAGAGGTCGTGTAGTCGAAGAATCAGATGAACTCGAACCTGTCAATGAGACGCGTGGTGTAGTGCCGTTTGTGATGATTGGTGAAACGATAGAGGATGTCCTGCGTGAATTATGGCTAGGCGTTGTGAAGCCAATCCTAAATGCTCTCCATATTTTGGCGAGTCTTTTTTGTCTCCTTCTGCCAGATATATGCTTACTTGGCATGGTCGACGCAGCGTCCTGAAACTCCATCCGATTTATCACGCATTTGGTGGTGTCCAACTGGCCCTCTTGCTTTCCTTCCAATTCACGCAGCAGGGCTTTATAACGAAGCTCATACGGATTGTATCTTGGATTACGTAGTCTCTTCCTACACTCCTACTGTGAGCACTTTCCTGGAAAGGACAAGAGTATCACAAACGACAGGGCAGGCAGACAAAGTCTTGGTGATTGGCCAGCCAAACGCGCCCGGGCTTCCTTCCCTTCCAGGAACCAAAAGAGAATTGAAGGCGATCCAGGAGAAATTCAATACGGCAAATATTCCATTCCTTAGTTTAGAAGGAGATCCCGCAACTATCGGTCGGACAATGAAAGAACTGGAATTGCATAGTTGCATCCACTTTGCCTGTCACGGGGTCCAAGACGACAGACACCCACTCAGAAGCGGATTCCATCTGTCTGATGGGCGTCTGGAACTTTGGAAAATCCTACAGATCCAAAATACTGTAGCCGACTTTGCTTTCCTATCTGCATGCCAAACGAGTAAGGGGGAAGAAGGACTCCCGGAAGAAGTCGTCCACCTTGCCGCTGGATCATTGGCTGCTGGATACCGAGGGGTCGTAGGCACGATGTGGTCTATTCAGGATCGGTATGGACTGAAGGTTGCGGACGAATTTTATACTGACCTCATCAGTCGACGTGGTAGGATGAAAGAAGGACGGGTGGGTTTAGTCGGCAGCGTTGGTGCCGCACATGCACTTCATTATGCCATCCAGCGTCTCAGAGAAGCGCTCGGAGACTCGTCATCGGCTCTGCTAACATGGGTACCATATGTTCATATGGGAGTTTAGATAAGGAGTTTGGTGACAGCAACGGGTTTGCCGCTGGTCAGTGTTCACGATATAGCCTACGTTAGGGTATTGCCAGTCTATGCATTTTTCTCTGGACTATTACGGGTTGATCAAGGGTATTTATTAATAGAGTGTGAAGTATGTATTTTCAATTTCCGGGATATATCAAGTTGGAAGTAACATATCTACACACGGACAGCCAAAGTGTTTCCGTCGCTTTATTACATGGTAAACCCCCTAATCAGAATTGGTTTACCATTTACAAAATGTTCCGAGTTCCAACCGTGGATTCTTAGACTTTAAATATAAGGCTGGATGTAGACCGGGGATAGAGAGTAACTTGAGCCAGTAATGACTCCCCGCTAGTTAATTATAAGCCCGAGCACTCTGGCCTGAATCTGTGAAAATTGACGATGACTTGATACACAGCTTCGGGGTATTTCTGACTGTGGTCATAATAGAAAATCAAAAGGAAAGCAATTCAGAAGGTGGAGGGAGCGCAGCCAACGAGCAAGTCAATATGGTCCCTTTCCTTTGGTCAGTACGCGCCCAGGAATCTCAGAGCACATCAGAATGTTCTTTTCCGAGTAAAAATAGCTTTACATTGATTAACTCGAGTACGTTTGAGGGAGACCAATCGGGATGTGGTGAGTCATGGGCTATGAATAGTACGAGGCGGCGATGGAGAAGTAAACCGTACGTGTGCCTAAAAGGGCTTCGAATATGGGTCACATGACCATTGTAGGAAGAAGAAAACATCCGAACACCATTCGCCACCATGGATGCATCATGAGCGAACCCTTTGTCTTCTCGACCACCACAACCATCACGACCACTATCCGTTCAACCCGCGTCATGTCTGGCTCTAAAACAAGGCGAAAGCCCTCCAGGTTCCGCAATCTCTTTAGCAACGAGTCCGTCTCCTTCCCTTCTTTCCTTGCACCTCATTCTAGGACGGCTGTGAACGAGCAAAGACTCAAGGCGAGCAAGTAAGTCTTCTTTTTTTCCTTCGCCCGAACTTCGGATCTCTTGTCCTATTCTTTCCACCGGCCCCAATACGTATCCTATCCTCCACCCAACTTCCGCTGTGAGGAGTATTACTCTGCCTCTCCCCTCTCCTCGTCGGCTGCTGCTCAGACCAGTCGTAAAAGGGGCATCAATTGTCCCAGCCTTTTTTTTTTTCCCTTTTAATTTACTTTCCCCTTTTACCCGCGTTCCTGAGTTCTTGGCCCTGATGAACCCGTCATCTTGGATTACATTTCACCCTATCTGACTGATCCACCCATCCCCTACAGGTCTGCGCTTTCCCTTCGCTCGTTATTCAATGCTGCCCAGCCAACACTGAGGAGACGTCGCCAAAGTCACAGCGAAATCCCGCAGTCCCACATTGATGACTACCTCTCCATCAAACCGCAACTCCCAGGACTATTCACCCCGAACCTCCCCCCTGAGCTATGGTCTCTCATCTTCCGATACTCGGTTGATGCGCCTTTCCCCGCGCTGCCAAGCCATCCGTCCAACATTCTCTATTCTCCAGATCATTCCCCTGTTTCGTTCCTCACCCACGCTCCGCCCCACATTCGTCTCCATGAGCGATTATCCGAATACACCCGCTTGCTCCGCTGGAAGGCCTCGTTAACCCGCGTGTGTCGCCTCTGGAACGCGGTCGGTCAGCAAACACTCTACGAGTTTGTTTGGATCGCAAAGGCACGGGATGGCAGAGCATTGGCCGAACGTCTAGGGGGGGATGCGATGGTAAGCCAGCTAGGGATAAGCAGCAGTGCCACCGCCTTGAATGAAAACCCAGTCGATCACAAAGGAAAGGTGATAGGATGGGTCAAATCCATTTTGCGTTCAGAGACAAAGGCTCCTCAACCGACGATTAGGTCCCGCAGACCATCCCGCAGCTCCTTTTCCTCACAAGGAACGGCTCTCGCCGACGTTGGACGACACATCCGGCGATTACATATCGAAACCCCCGCTCTCGACAAATGCTCCCCACACGATCTCCTCCTCATCCTGCAACACTGTCCCAACCTCGAGGTGTTTTCCGATTACCGCAGCGTAAGGCGGCCAATGCACCCGCTCGCGTTGAGTCTGTCGCCCGTCGTGCCGTTCTCGCATTCCGGCGCTGCCAACCATAACGTAACCCCATGGTCTTCACACACGCTCTCCGGCCAAGCCCATCCTGCACGACAAACCCTCCTCACCCCTGATGCCCTCCTCCATGCCCTCCTCACGCGCCCGCTCAAGAAACTCAGCTGGACAAATTACGACTATGAAGGCGGCGTCAGCTTTGCCCGTGGTGTCAACTTTTACGAAAAAGTCGTCGGGCCGCGTCTGGCAGGTGCCGGCGCCGATATGGAGTATCTAGAGATTGGATTGAGTTCTGGAGCGGTTTGTGGGATGGGGAGGAGGGAAGTAGGGGGCATGTGGGGTCTGGGCGATAAGGCGTCTGCCGCCTCGTCGCCCAGTGCCTTGATGCAGGAGCAAGAGGAGAGGTGGAAGCGGGAACGGATGGAGGAGGTGATGGAGCAGAGACTGGATGCCCTTCTCAGTGGGTATGAAGATGAAGAAGTGTCGATCCCTCCAGCGCTTGAGGCTACCAATGCTGGGATTTTGACGCACCTTGAAGTGACGGGTGTAACGACCCAGGTGTCGCTTTCGCCACAGACTATCGGCATCGACGGCGTAGAAACCGCACTCGTTCTTCCCGCCCTGCGCTCCTTGAAGGTCACTCTCGACAACGCGACGTTCTTTGTACTCTCCACGTGGGATATGCCTCGCCTCACCCACCTGTCTGTAATGTCAGCGGACTTTGCGTATGCAGGGGGCGGATTCCGTAAATTCTTTGAGTCGCATGGGTACAAACTGTTCCAGCTCGAACTCGGGCATTCCACTGGCGACATCGAAGAAGCATGGCTTACCGAGGCGCCAGGCCGATGGGAAGGTCTCGCCTCGTCATCCAACAACACCGCTCTAAATCCACAACCTCCACTACCACCGCACACAGACCCCTTCAGCCAGATCCCACTGGAAACATGGTGTCCGAACCTGAAACAGTTCATCTGCAGCGCAGACGCCGAGTGGAACTGGCAGACACCTGACTGGATTGCACCACACGTGTTACTACCTGCGCATAGCGGTGTCGAGCTTATCGGTGTGCGGGATATGGAGCGGCGGTTGGTAGGCGATGCGGAGGAGTGGGCTAGGCGCATGCGGGGCGAGGGTGGCGCTGGTGACGATGAGGATCCGTACTTTATGCTGCTAGAGCAATTCGGGAGCTTGTTGAGGCCAGAGGCCTTCCCTTCCCTGCTGGCGGTGCGGGATATGAGTTGGGAGAGCGATGTGGTGCGGAGGACGGGGAGATTGGGGTTGGGTGGCAATGCAGGTCGTGCTCCTCAGCCTTCGTCGAGGGAGGCATCGCACTCATCAGAGTATCCGTATACGTCGCCGGGTTTGGATTCGACGACCGCTACCTCGCGAGCTCGGAGATTGATCTCGAAAGCGTCTCTTGCCCATCTCTCTGGTCGCAGATCACAGGAATCGCAATCCTCCTCCTCGGCAGGTCGGAAGGTCCAGCGGTTTTGGGATTCAGTGGCGGAGCGGTGTACATCAAGAGCGGTCGTGTTGCAGGATTGCCGGGGTGAGCCTGTACACGTTGCTGGTGGTACTCAAAGTGCGTTTTAAATTCCAGTCCCCTCGTTTCTGCAATCCATCTATCTTTTTGTTCATCTGAACTTTCTGATTTCTTTGGGTTCTTTTTTTGTTCATCACGACCACTTATGATCATCATACATTTTTTTCAATTTATATACCTTTATTGTCTCGACAACCAACAATACCTCCACTCCCACTCCATTGTCCCATTTTATTCATATACCGTTATATTATTCCTTTCGTCTTCGGTTTTTTTTTTTTGTTTTTTTTGAATTCTGTTAGATCATCGGAGGTTACAATTACCCAGGCATCATCTGTTTTGTTATTTTTATTTTCCCTTTTACTGTCTTTGTCTAGACTCAAATTTCATGTTGGAGATGTGATGGCATGAGGCGATTGTTAAGGTGAAAGTTGAAAATACTGAGTTTCTCTTATAGATGAAGTCTTGATCTCGTCGCGCATCCTTGTTTGAAAGATCTCGAAGTGGCAGACACTGGGGGCATTGGCTTATTTGCACTGAGATAAAAAACTGAATAAAATGTGGAGTTATTTTTAATATGTCATGGAATATAGCTGCAGACAATAATTGGGATAGATTCCCACTACCTTTAGGTAGGGGGTTTTATCTGCACAACTGCTCTGAAACGCCAAAACTGTGCCAGCTGTGCTGAGACATTTGTCCTCATTTGTGATGCCCCTCCTTTTAGACTTTAAATAGTTGTACTTGATCATGTGCTACATTGTGTCTGACATTATTATTCCTGCTAACGAGGTTGCTACAGTTACCTGAGTTACTTATGTTGTTAGCTAATACAGCCATTCCGTTCTATTCCATACCAATTTCAAACAGCAAAAATTCAGACAATCTGTTTGCTCAGTGACCCTATTGTAACGTCTCGGCTAAAATATGGAACACGCCGGAATTGCACTCGGCACAACTGTTGGACTATCTGTCCCAATTTCCCTGGATCGTTACAGCGGCCAACACCCATTACACGGTGAACCACGCTGTGGCGGCCATGTTGCCTAATCCATAGCCTAACTGCTACACCTATTGTCTTTCACAACAATTAGTTAATTGTAATCCATTTAATATATTTATATTTTCACACATGTACTAGAGGTAGTGGGCTTTGCCGCGCAGTCGGCCCTATAGTACTTATTTTAAATGTGTTCTCTAAATAATTGGAGATAGTAATGTGATCATATTTTTAATTTATTCATTTTACACTCCATACAAGATCCTATATTTTAATTAAAATATGGAAAAAATATTAAAAGAATATTGGATTTTCTTCTTTAGTATTTGTTGAAAAAATATTAGAAGAATATTCAAAAAAACATGCAAATATTTTGAAATATTGAAAAAACATTGAAAAAAAATACAAATATTTGCATATTTTTTGAATATTCTTTCAATATCTTTTTAAAAAACATTGAAGAAAAAAATCTAGTATTTTATAAATGTTCTTTCAATATTTTAAATAAAATATGAGATCTTGCACCCTGTGTTATGATTGATTAATAAAGGGGGGTTAGATTGCAGACAAAACTAAAAAATAATTGGGGAATTGATTTCTATTAAGTGTCCCAGCTAAATCTGGAACATTTTTAAAATACATCCTGGCATGACTGGCACATGACTCTTGCCCTTTTGGGTGAGAATGGGAGCAATGACTGGGGTTCAATTGTGAAAAGCCCTGACAACCATATTGAACCAGATAAAACTGGATTCATTTAGTTTTATTTAGTTTCAAAATCTGTCAATGGCTGGATTTGAATGAATGATTTGTTGGAGTACATCAAACCAGATCCATACAAATAAAATCTACTGCTATGGAAAGCAATCAAACCACATCAGACCACATTGAGGGGGATCTGACAAAAGCCCCTTCAGTGAGATTGAATCATATCAAACTAAAGGCATTGAGTAAGATGAAACCACAGAGAACAAAATGGAAATGCTAATTTTTGGAACTAAGTCAGCTCATCACCAACTCAGTGCACTAAAATCTAACATGAAAACATGACTGTACAGTTACAATCAGATAAAATAGCCGGATGAGGCATTGAGAGTACAGGAGACAGTTTAAAGCGATTGTAAGGTAGCGACTACAAAGCACAACTTTGCTCTTTCATTTTGGACTTCATCAGGTAAAATCTAATTTGAATATTTTCCAAATTATCTTACTGAGAATATTTCAGCCTCAAACAAAGTCACTCAGGTGATTACCTCATGGAAGAACTCAATAGATGCCTCTGAGAATTCAGGATCAACAAGAAGGTACGATAGAACTAAAACTGTATGGTTATTGTTATTGACACCAAAATATCTTTCCAGATCCTTCAAAGATCCTTGGCCAGGCCTGTGACAATGCATCAAACAATAACACGATGCTTTCAGCTCTTGAGGCCCTCAATCCAGAGTCCATGAGTGGTGTCCACACCTGTGTGTGGTGTACCTGCCACATCCTTAATCTGGTTGTTAAAGTAAGTTACCAATGTATATGACTTGGAGGATGCTAATGACTATCCCAGGCCATCTTGTCACAGTTTTTGATGAAGCAAAATAAGGCTTCAAATGAGGGTGATGATATGGGTGCAGGCAATTGGATCGATACCTCACCAGTTGACGAGATGGATGACAAAGAAATTGAAGCTGCAAATGAGATGGACAAGGATCGTCAAGCCAGAAATTCAAGATCTAGCCAGGGAGATTGATTAAGATGTGTGTTTTTTCATCTCAATGGCTGAGTGAAAGCTTGGAGAAGTGGCATTGCTTAAGGTATGGACAAAACAAGCTTATGAATCATGACTCCATACTGATTTAAACTAGATTACAAAACTTGCAAAGTGCATCTCCCATAGTCCCCTTCTCAGGGATGATCTTGCTGCCTGTTGCACACAGGCAAAGATTGAAGTGAGGCTCATTAAGTGCTCAGTTGCCACTTGGTGGAACTCCATCACAGAGATGGTTGAATCAGCCTTACACCTCTGAGTTCCACTCAACAGACTTGTTGAGATGGATCAGCACAATACTGTGGCAAAGACCTGCCTCCACAAGCTAAAGATTTTGTCAAAGGAGTGGGACATGTTGTTTCAATTAACCAAAGTACTTTCAGTATGGGTTCTAGAGCTCTTGTCTTTATTCCATGATACTGATATGAGTTCCTTTAGCCCTTCCTTGAGGCAACACTCCAACTTTCACAGAAAAAAATCCCTCTGCTGCATCAAGTAATACCTGTAATCGACATTCTTACTGAACATTTGGAGGACATTTCCAGCAACTCCCAGTACTATTCAACAATTTGTATGGGAGCTGCAAAAGGACTAGCCATCTTGAACAAATACTATTCAAAAACTGATGAGTCAATCATGTACTGATGTGCAATGAGTATGTTACATTCTTTGTGAAGCGCAATCCCTTATCTCTGCTTATAAGTGCTCCATCCAAAGTACAAACTAACATACTTTCAATCAAAGAAATGGCCACAGGAGTGGATCAACACAGCTCACACAGTCTGGCATAAACAATTGTCAACAAATTACAAGCCTTCAAGTTCTGATGAACCTGCAACACTGTCATCTAGTGTTTGAAAGTCTGGTATGGTCTGGTTATTTGGCACTTGTGGCACTAACCAAGACCAAGACTGGTTAGTTTTATTTCAAAACTTCAAAATAACTGGACTAAACTGACACTAACTGGTTAGCATCGGTTTTTATCACTTACATAACCAGTTACAACCAGTCATTTGCACACAATTTACTAACCTAATATTTTTAATTTTAATATAAATGTACAGCCTCACTGGGGGAATAGGGCCAGTGAAGCGGTGTGTGGATGAAATGCCACCTCACATCAGTTCAGGATGCAGTGTAAGAGGCAGGTGTGGAGTTGAGCATTGATGAAAAACCTCAATGCCTAAGCCGGTACCTGCCCTGGTCTTTGCCAGATACCCCCTGCCCTCTGTTGATATGCATGCCTTGCCATCAATATGCCTGCCTTCCTGTTGATACACCCTCCTGGCTGTCGATACACTTGCCCCTCACCCACCCTGCTATCAATACACCTGCCTCCTGTCAATGCACCTGCCCTGCTATTAATACACCCACCTCCTGTCAATACACCTGCCTCCTGTCAATATGCCCACCTCCTGTCAATATGCTTACCCTATTGTTGATACACCTGCCTTGCAGTCTGTCAATGTGTGCATCCCGCTGTCATTGTTGTAGGCCACTGGCATGGTGCTGGAGATGATATGGCAAGGCATGGATGCCCACATCCTCAAGGAGGGGAGGGCAAGGAACGATAACAACCTAATGATGAGGTGAGCTCACATTGGGTTAGTGGCAATGTGGCAAACTTGCACTGGGTGGTTGACAAGGTGACTCACCATGGGCATGGGCCAGAGGTGCAGAGTGGGAACAGTTGCACATGCTGGTGGCTGCAGTCAAACATTAAGGTGTGAGGTGGTGTGATGGCATCAACTTGCTTGGCTTGACATGAAGTGCATATTCACCATGGGGTCGACAGCAGCAGTGGTGGGGCTTGCAGGTGGTGGGACTGTGGGAGAAATGAGGTTCCAACTGTATCATCACACAAATGACTTGGTTACTACAATAAGTCACATTTTATTGAATTAGTTATAACTCTTTTAGTTTTGAACGAAAAATTATGTTTTTAGGCTCATTAAAAAGCTTGTAAATAGAGAAACATTTGGGTATAATTTTAGCATTGAAAGGCAGGTTAGGACTGGTCAGGACCAGTTATTTGCAGTTAGTCATATTTCTAAATCTGGAACTAACCGCTAACTGGACCGTGGTTACAGTTAGGATTGGTTAGGTAATTTTGTGGTCCTGATTGGTTATGGTCCAGTCCAATCTCAGTTATTTTCCAGTTAACTAACCTAACTTTCGAACACTACAGTCATCAATGAGTTCGGTAAGTTGCAAGTTATGTGATATACATTAAACCACTAAATAGTCTTCACTAGTCTATAGAACAGAGTCTCTTTGTGGCTCTCGACGATTTCGGCACTGATGCTACCTCTGACGAACTCAAAGAATACCTCAAGATGCCAACAATTGCAACAAAGAACCTTGATCCTCTTGCATGGTGGTATGCTGATAAGGGTTGTTTTGGTTCATACATGAAACTTTACAATCTAATACTATTATCTATGATCTTACAATTGGAATAAGGTGTTAATAAGGATCATTAGTGAGACCCAGGCTAGTTGATCAAGTG
>Ga0307517_10002665_pt1 | contig 28516 bp, 30 predicted proteins | sample 23_EM_MG_FD_194515 | JGI IMG/M metagenome (GOLD analysis project Ga0307517, IMG submission 194515) | Populus trichocarpa ectomycorrhiza microbial communities from riparian zone in the Pacific Northwest, United States - 23_EM | ecosystem: Host-associated > Plants > Roots > Unclassified | place... | reverse complement strand
CCGCCTCCGCGACGTCCTCGGCGGCATCCGCGTCCCGGAGGTAGCCCACCAGCACGTCGTGCCCGTCCTCCGCGAGCCGTCGGCAGGTCGCGGCGCCGATCCCCCGGCTGCCCCCGGTGACGACCGAGACAAGACGTTTCATCAGCACTCCTCGCGACGACGACCACTCAATGTTCCCCACCTTGTATCCGCGTCCCCCTTGGCGCGACACCCTCCGTAGCCAACACTGAGCCGATGACGCAGCGTGTGGAACTGGCGATTGTGATGGACCGGCTGGCCGTGGACGAAGTGATCACCGAATACGCGGTGGCGGTGGACGACGGCGACTGGGGGGCGTACCGGAAACTGTTCGCCCCGGACGGGCGAGCCGACTACCGGTCCGCCGGAGGGATCGAGGGGAACGCTGAACAGATCGCCGAGTGGCTCGCGGAGAGCATGAAGCTCTTCCCGATGCGACAGCACCTGATCGTCAACCGGCGGATCCGCTTCGGAGCCCTGGACCAGCACACCGACGACACCGCCCGGGTCCAGGCCGACTATGTCAATCCGATGCGCTTCGCCAAGGAGGACGACAGCGACGGTTCCACCGCGCCCGACTTCGTGTGCGGCGGGCGGTACGCCTTCGGGCTGCTGCGGGCGGACGACGGCTGGCGGCTGACCGAGGTCGTCGTGGAGGAGAAGTGGCGGCGCCTTCCCGAGCGGCGCCCGGAAGCCGTGGTCAACTGATACGACCGGTTCGGCGTCCGCTGTCCGGGATAGGCCGCGGCACGCACACCGGAGCCACCAGTGGGTAGGGGGTTCGCATGAAGGACTTCGGCGACTGGCTCGTCTCCCCCTGGCGGCGTTCCCTGCTCGCCGTGTTCGCGGGCGCCCTGCCCGTGTTCGCGTTCCCCGCGCCGTCCCTGTGGTGGTTCGCCGACGTCGCGCTCGTCCCCTGGATCCTGCTGACGCGCTCTGCGCCGACCGGGCGACGGGCGGTCTACGACGGCTGGTTCGGGGGGCTCGGGTTCATGCTGGCCGTGCACAGCTGGCTGGTGCCGAGCCTGAGCGTGTTCATCGTGGTCATCGCGGGGCTGCTCGGCGCGCTGTGGGCTCCGTGGGGCTGGCTGGTGCGCCGCTTCCTCGGTGGCGTGCCGTCGCCCCGGCAGGGCGGTGCCGCGCTGCTCGTCCTGCCCTCGGGCTGGCTGATGGTCGAACTCGTGCGGTCCTGGCAGGGGTTGGGCGGCCCCTGGGGGCTGCTCGGCTCCACCCAGTGGCAGGTGGAACCGGCGCTGCGGCTCGCGTCCGTCGGCGGGGTGTGGCTGCTGAGCTTCCTGGTGGTGGCCGTCAATGTCGCGGTCGCCGTGCTGGTCGCAGTCCGCGCGGTGCGGGTGCCCGCCGTCGCCGGGCTTCTGGTCACCACCGCCGTGACCTCGGCGGCCTGGGTGTGGTCACCGCGCCCCGACATCGACGGCCACGTCCGGATCGCCGTCGTACAGCCCGGGATCATCGACGGCGACGAGAGCGGCGCCCGGCGCTTCGACCGCGAGGAGCAGCTGACCCGCCAACTCGTCGGCCAGGACGTCGACTTGATCGCCTGGGGTGAGAGCAGCGTCGGCTTCGACCTCACCAAGCGGCCCGATCTCGCCCGCCGTATCGCCGCCCTCTCCAAGGAGACCGGCGCCGACATCCTGGTCAACGTCGACGCCGAGCGCTCCGACAAGCCCGGCATCTACAAGAGCTCGATCCTGGTCGGCCCCAACGGCCTCACCGGCGACCGCTACGACAAGATGCGGCTCGTCCCCTTCGGCGAGTACATCCCGTTCCGCTCCCTGCTCGGCTGGGCCACCTCCGTCGGCAAGGCGGCGGGCGTGGACCGCAGGCACGGCACCGAGCAGGTCGTGATGAACGCGGGGCACGGGCTGCGCATCGGCCCGCTGATCTGCTTCGAGACCGCGTTCCCCGACATGAGCCGCCATCTCGCCCAGGACGGCGCGGACGTCCTGCTCGCCCAGTCGTCGACCTCGTCGTTCCAGAACAGTTGGGCCCCGGAGCAGCACGCCACCCTCGCCGCCCTGCGCGCCGCCGAGACCGGCCGCCCGATGGTCCACGCCACCCTGACCGGCGTCTCCGCCGTCTACGGCCCGAGCGGCCGGCGCATCGGATCATGGCTGGGCACCAACAAGAGCACGACCCAGGTCTACGACGTCCCGCTCGCGCACGGCGTCACGCCGTACGTCCGCTACGGCGCGTGGCCGGTGGGTATGGCGCTGCTGATCCTCGCGGCTATGTGCGCCGGCGAGGGGGTTCAGGCGCTCAGGCTGCGGCGGACCGGTCCGCGACCGCTCGTACCACCCGCTCGCACAGTTCGTGAGTCGCCAGCGCGTCCCGGGCGCTGAGCACCTTTCCGGCGCGGACGGCGTCGAGGAACGTGAGGACGGCCTGCTCGATGCCGCGCTGCCGGGCCACCGGGACCCAGTCCCCGCGGCGCCGTATCGTCGGCTGGCCCTTGTGGTCGACGACCTCGGCGAGGTTGAGGACCTGACGCTTGGTGTCCTGGCCCGAGACTTCCAGGATCTCCTCCACCGAGCCGCTGAGCCGGTTCATCACCCCGAGCGCGGTGAAGCCGTCGCCGGAGAGCTGGAGCACGAGGTGGTGCAGCAGTCCGTCCTGGACGCGGGCGCGCACGGTGACGTCCTCGACCGGGCCCGGCACCAGGAACCGCAGGGTGTCCACGACATGGATGAAGTCGTCCAGGATCATCGTGCGCGGCGCTTCCGGGAGCCCGATCCGGTTCTTCTGCATGACGATCAACTCGCGCGGGTGGTCGACACACTGCGCGTACCCGGGGGCGTAGCGCCGGTTGAACCCGACCGTGAGCGACACGCTCCGCTCCTCCGCGAGCCTCACCAGCCGCTCGGAGTCGGCGAGTTCGTACGCCATCGGCTTGTCGACGTACGTCGGTACGCCCGCCTCCAGCAGCCGGGTGACGATCTCGGGGTGCACGATCGTGGGTGCGTGCACGAACGCGGCGTCGAGGCCCTGCGCGAGGAGCGCGTCGAGGTCCGTGTGCCGCCGGTCCTGCGGCACGTGGAGGCCGTCGGCGACCCGGGCGAGGGTGGCGGGGGTGCGGGTCTGGAGGTGCAGCTCGACCCCGGGCAGGCTGCCGAGAACCGGCAGGTAGGCCTTCTGCGCGATGTCACCGAGTCCGATGCAGCCGACCTTCACGGAGTCTCCCAACGCTCGCCCAGCGGTACCTCCTGTACCTCCTCGGAAGCATACGGCGGGGGAATACCCGTTGGTGCGGGCGGTCTGAGCACGCGAGGATGCGGGCATGACCACCGAGCGCAGTGAACCCGCCACCACCGCCGACGAACGCACCATGCTGGAGGGCTGGCTGAAGTACCACCGGGACACCCTCGCCTGGAAGTGCGAGGGGCTGACCGACGAACAGTTGAGGACCGCTTCCGTGGAGCCGTCCACGCTGTCGCTCATGGGTCTGGTGCGGCACATGGCGGAGGTGGAGCGGGGCTGGTTCCGCAAGGTCATGGCGGACGAGCAGGTGGGCCCGATCTACTACACCGACGAGGACCCGGACGGCGAGTTCCATCTCACCGAGGCGGACAGCTGGGCGGAGGCGTACGCCACCTGGCAGGCCGAGATCGAAGTGGCGAACGAGTACGCGGCCCGGTTCGCCCTGGACGACGTCTCCGTGGGCAAGCACCGGCGCACCGGTGAGCGCTTCAACCTGCGCTGGATCTACACCCACATGATCGAGGAGTACGCCCGGCACAACGGCCACGCCGACCTGCTCCGCGAGCGGATCGACGGCAACACCGGCGACTGACACCGGCAGCTAACACCGGCGACTGACGTCACGTCACCCGACACCCGTCACCCGGAGCAGGCGCGCGCCGTCCGTAAGGGGGCGGAGATCACCCGTGTGGGGCATCATCCGCCCGTCCGCTGTCCCAAACGGGGCCGGAACCAGCAGAGTTGCGCGGGTGCATCGAACGACGACCACCGCAACGCTCCTGGTCACCGTGGCTGTCTCGGCCCTCTCCGGCTGTGTGACGGTCCAGCGACCGGCGGCCCCCGCTCCCCCGGCCGTACCGTCACACGCGTCGGTGCCGCGCCCGGACGGCAGCGCGGAGCCGCAGGTCGTACAGGCCCCGGCGCGGGAGGCGCTGGAACTCATCGACCCGTCCCACCGCCCGAAACCCGCCACGCATCCGCCGCACCGCGTACCGGTCCAGCCCCCGAAGGCGGCCCAGGCACCGGTCCCCCGCTCACCTCAGCACACTCACTCGCATTCCCAGCCCCATCCGCACCCGAAGCCGCACCACCCCCGGCAGCCGGGCGTAGACATTCCGGACGTGGTGAAGTCGGTGCCCAAGAACACGCAGGACGTCTGCGCCCTGGGCAAGAAGTACGGCGGCTGGCAGTCGGACAGCCCGCAGTCGGTCATCTGCGGTCAGACGTACGGCCGTTGAGACGAGAGGGCTCCGGAATCGCAGTGCCGCCGGGACCCTACGGCCGCTGTCTCGGCGGCCCCCAGCTCTCGCCCCCGCCCGCGCCCCCGTCGCCCAGCCGCAGCTCCAGCCGGCCGATCGCGGCTCGCACCCCGTTGCCGTAGCCGTCGTCGGCGAGGACGGTGCAGGCGTCGCGGGCGCGGCGGATGTGGGTGCGGGCGGCGTCCGGGCGGTCGAGCTTCACATAGTCGGCGGCGAGGTTGAGGTGCAGGGAGGGGTAGAAGGCGCGGATCGCGATCGCCCCCTCCTGGCCGACGTCCCCGGTGTCCCCGGTGTCTTCGGCCTCCCCGGGGTTTCCGGTGTTCCGCCCGTCCGCCAGCTCGTCCGCCGCCGACAACGCCCTGAGATCCCAGGCCAGTTCGTCGGTCGGGTCGTCCTGGGTGTCGGCCAGGTAGTGGGCCAGTGTGCAGCGGTGCAGCGGGTCGCCGTCCTCGCCCAGCTCCGCCCACAGGCCCAGCAGCCGCTCCCGGGCCTCCTCGCGGTCGCCGCCGTGGTGCAGCATGACGACCTGTCCGATCCGCGTCAGCACAGCGTCCGGCGCCGCCTGCTCCTGTCGCTCCGCCACCGCGTCCTCCGCACTCGCCAGCCACCCTGGCTGTCTCCATCGACGCTAACCGGCAGCACTGACAATCCCCGTCAGGCGGCCCCGGACCGGCCCGGGTGGGGTCAGCCCAGGTTCGGGATGCGCCAGTCGATCGCGGTGTGGCCCTGCTTCGCGACGGCCTCGTCGATCTGGGTGAACGGGTGGGAGCCGAAGAACTTCTTCGCCGACAGCGGGGAGGGGTGCGCACCCTTGACCACCACGTGGCGCTCCTCGTCGATCAACGGGAGCTTCTTCTGCGCGTAGTTCCCCCACAGGACGAATACCGCCGGGTCGGGGCGGTCGGCCACCGCGCGGATCACCGCGTCCGTGAACTTCTCCCAGCCCTTGCCCTTGTGCGAGTTCGCCTCGCCGGAGCGGACCGTGAGCACCGCGTTGAGCAGCAGGACGCCCTGCTGGGCCCACGGCATCAGATAGCCGTTGTCCGGGATCAGGAGGTCCAGCTCCTCCTTCATCTCCTTGTAGATGTTCCGCAGGGAGGGCGGGGTCTTCACCCCGGGGCGGACCGAGAAGCACAGGCCGTGGCCCTGGCCCTCGCCGTGGTACGGGTCCTGGCCGAGGACCAGCACCTTCACCTGGTCGTACGGCGTCGCCTCCAGCGCGGCGAAGACCTCCTCGCGCGGCGGGTAGACCGGGCCCTTCGCCCGCTCCTCCTCGACGAACTCGGTCAGCTCCTTGAAGTAGGGCTGCTGAAGCTCGTCGCCCAGGACCCCGCGCCAGGACTCGGGGAGCATGGAGATGTCGGTCACGTCAACTTCCTTACCGTGTGCGGCAACTGCGATGAGGGGCGACCGCGCGATGCGGTCGCTGCCATGCCCAGAACCTACAGGCGGCCACTGACAACGGGTGCCAAGAGCCCTGTCACCAGCTGGTCTTGCGGTACAGCTCCCACATCATCATGATCGTCGACGGGTCCAGGGCCTGCTCCCCGCCGGAGACGTCCTCGCTCGCGGCCACGTACTGCCGGCCCTGCCACAACGGCAGCAGCCGCGCGTCGTCCACCAGGACCTGCTGGGCGTCCTCGAACTCCTTGACCACGTCGGCCCGGTCGCTCTCCTGGCGGGACTCGGGCAGCAGTACGTCGGTGATCCTGGTCGACGGGTAGGGCGTACCGAGCGCGTTCTGCCGCCCCACGAACGGCGCGATGAAGTTGTCGGCGTCGGGGAAGTCCGGGGACCAGCCGCGCCCGAACACCGGGTACTCGCCCTTCTGGTAGCCCGTCACGTACGTCCTCCAGGGGCGGCTCCTCAGGGTGATCGTGAAGAGCCCGGAGTCGTCCAACTGCCGCTTCAGTTCCCTGAATTCGAGGGCGGTCTCGGAGCCGTAGCGGTCGCTCGTGTACCAGACGGTGAGCGGGACGGGCTGCTTGATGCCCGCGTCGGTGAGGAGCTTGCGGGCCTTGGGGAGGCTGGGGTCTCCGAAGTCGTCGAAGAAGGCGGTGGTGTGGCCGGTGAGGCCCTTGGGGACCATCGAGTAGAGCGGGTCCACGGTGTCGCGGTAGATCTTGTGGGCGATCGCCCCGCGGTCGACGAGCTGGGCGACGGCCTTGCGGACGGCGAGGTTCCCGGCCCACTTGTCCTTGGGGTTGAACACCAGGTAGTTGATGTCGGTGCCGGAGCCGTCGACCAGTTGCAGGCTCTTGGAGGCGCGGCCCTGGAGGGCGATGATGTCGTCGGCGGCGAGGCCGCGGTAGGTGACGTCGATCTTCCCGTCCCGCAGCGCCTTGACCATGGTGGCGGAGTCCTGGAAGTAGCGGATCGTCACCGCGCTGTTCTCGCGCCGGGCGAAGCCCTTGTAGTGGTCGTTCTTGACCAGTCGGGCCTGTTTCCCGTCGTCGTACGACTTCAGGGTGTACGGCCCGGAGCCGAAGACCTTGCCGTCCTTGCGCAGGGAGTGCGCGGGGTAGTCGTCGGGGTCGACGATCGACATGGCCGGGGTGGCGAGCACGAACGGGAAGGTGGCGTCGGGCTTGTTGAGGTGGAAGACGACCTCGCGGTCGCCGAGGACCTGTACTCGGTCGAGGCTGCCGAGGAGGCCGGCGGGTCCGCCCGACACGTCGATCTGCCGGATCCGGTCGATGGAGTGCTTGACGGCCCGGGCGTCGAGGGTGTCGCCGTCGGCGAACTTCATGTCCGCGCGGAGTTCGCAGCGGTACGTCGTGTTCGAACCGTCGGTGAACGCACAGCTCTTGGCCGCGTCGGGCTCGGGTGTGGTCGCGCCGGACGGGTAGGCCAGCAGCGTCTGGTAGATGTTGCGGAACAGCTCCCAGGAGCCGTCCCAGGAGGCGGCCGGATCGAGTGTGCTGGGGGCGCTGGTGGTCCCGACGACGATGGCTCCCCGGTCGTCGGGATTCTCGTCCGAGAACACACCGCATCCGGCCATCAGGGATATCGACGCGATCGCCGTGCCTGCCCGCAGGCCTCGGTTCCGGGTGAACACACGCACGCTCCTCGATCCGCCGTACCAAGGGTCGGCAGACCGTACCGCAGTTCCCCGCCCGGAAAAGCTGGTTCGGACGGGGCTGTTGAGCAGCGTTTTTATGACGACGTTGTCATTCGGCTGTGCGCGTTTTATGTCCTGACACGGGCGCCGATTCCGTCAAGGGAACAGCAAAGAGATCGGCGCCCGGGCGGATCGGTCAGCCGACTCCGGCGTTGAGGAGGATGCCTCCGTCGACGACGAGGGTCTGGCCGGTGATCCAGTCGGACTGGTCCGAGGTGAGGAACGCGGCGGTGCCGCCGATGTCGGACGGCACGCCGAGCCGGGCCAGCGGGTAGGAGGCGGCGGCCTCCGCCTCGCGGCCCTCGTACAGGGCGGCGGCGAACTTGGTCTTCACGACCGCCGGGGCGATCGAGTTGACCCGTACGCCGGGCGCGAACTCGTGCGCCAGCTGGAGCGTCAGGTTGATCATCGCGGCCTTGCTGACGCCGTACGCGCCGATGAACGGCGAGGCGGAGACGCCGGCGAGGGAGGCGATGTTGACGATGGCGCCGCCGTTGTCCTTCTGCCAGGCGTGCCAGGTCTTCTGGGCGAAGCCGAGCGCCGAGATGACGTTGGTCTCGAAGACCTTCCGGGCGACGTTGAGGTCGAGGTCGGCGATGGGGCCGAACACCGGGTTCGTACCGGCGTTGTTGACCAGGAAGTCGACGCGGCCGAAGGCCTCCATCGTGCGCTCGACGACGACGGTCTGGTGGGCCTCGTCGTGGGCCTTGCCGGCGACGCCGATGACGCGCTCGGCGCCGAGCGCCTCGACGGCCTCCTTGAGGGCGTCCTCGCTGCGGCCGGTGATGCAGACCCGGTCGCCGCGGGCGAGCAGCGCCTCGGCGACGCCGTAGCCGATGCCGCGGCTGGCGCCGGTGATGACGGCGACCTTGCCGGAGAGTTCAGGCAGTTCAGTCATGGTTTCCCGCGTTCCCGTGTTCCTGTGTTCCCTAGTTGAGCGGTCCGCCGGCGACGTACAGCACCTGGCCGGAGACGAAACCGGCCGCCTCGTTGGTGAAGAAGGCGACGGCGTTGGCGATGTCGTCGGGCTCGCCGACGCGCTGCACCGGGATCTGGGTGGCGGCGGCGGCCTTGAAGTCGTCGAAGCCCATGCCGACGCGGGCGGCGGTCGCGGCGGTCATGTCGGTGGCGATGAAGCCGGGGGCGACGGCGTTGGCCGTGATGCCGAACTTGCCCAGCTCGATGGCGAGGGTCTTGGTGAAGCCCTGGAGACCGGCCTTGGCGGCGGAGTAGTTGGCCTGGCCGCGGTTGCCGAGGGCGGAGGACGAGGAGAGGTTGACGATCCGGCCGAAGCCCGCGTCGACCATGTGCTTCTGGACGGCCTTGGTCATCAGGAACGAGCCGCGCAGGTGCACGCCGAGGACGGTGTCCCAGTCGGCGACGCTCATCTTGAAGAGGAGGTTGTCGCGGAGCACGCCCGCGTTGTTGACGAGGATCGTCGGCGCGCCCAGCTCCGCGACGATCCGCGTGATCGCGGCCTCGACCTGCGCCTCGTCGGAGACGTCGGCGCCGACCGCGAGGGCCTTGCCGCCGGCCGCGGTGATCTTCTCCACGGTGTCCTTGCAGGCGGCCTCGTCGAGGTCGATCACGGCGACCGCACGGCCCTCGGCCGCGAGGCGTACGGCGGTGGCGGCGCCGATGCCCCGCGCCCCGCCGGTGACAATCGCGACCCGCTGCTCAGTGGTGGACATTGCTGGTTCTCCTCGCCCTTGAGAATCTCTCGCCCTTGAAACGCGGCCCGCCGGTGAGCGACCGCTTAGTACCTTCGGCAGTCGTGACGCTAGAAGCCCTGGCACTCGGTGTCAACGTGCGCGCGGCCAGGTGTGATCCATTACCTCACCAGCAGGTCCAGCAGGCGCTCCGCCTCGGCCGCCGGATCGACGGTGAGCCCGGTGTGCACGGGCCCCGGCTGCACCACCGTGGACCGCGGCGCGATCAGCCACCGGAACCGCCGCCCGGCATCGTCGACGGCCGCCTGCCCGGCCGCTTCTCCGCCCGCACACACGCCCTCCACGGCGCCGAGCGCGGCCCTGATTCCGGCCACGTCGGCCGCCGGGTCGAGGGCGAGCAGCCTCGCTTCGTCCAGATGGGTGCGGGCGCCGACGTAGGACTGGGCGCGGCAGTAGACGAGGACCCCGGCGTTGACGCACTCGCCGCGCTCGATGCGCGGTACGACCCTCAGGAGGGCGTACTCGAAGACGTCCCGGGTGTTCGCCTCGCTCGGGCGGATGATGTGGCGCTCGGTCACTGGAGTCCCTTGATGCGTTCGTGGAGGAAGGGCACGCGCGCGAGGAGGGGTGCCACGTACGCCTCACGGAGGAGGTCCGGGGTGTCGAAGCCGGGTTCGCCGGTCAGCCAGGCGTCGGGGATCTCGGCGGTGACTTCCGCGAGGAGTTCCTCGGTGACCTTCGGCGCCAGGTCCACGGCCGCGGTCGCGACGTCCGGCGCGAAGCGGGCGAGGGCGTGGTCGGCGGCGTCGTAGGGGCGGGCCGCGGAGGTCTGGGCGCCGGGCCAGTTGTGGTGCCAGATCATGGTGGCGCCGTGGTCGATGAGCCACAGGTCGCCGTGCCACATCAGCAGGTTGGGGTTGCGCCAGGAGCGGTCGACGTTGTTGACGAGGGCGTCGAACCAGACGATCCGGCCGGCCTCCTCGGGGCTCACCGTGAAGGCCAGCGGGTCGAAGCCGAGCGCGCCGGACAGGAAGTCCATGCCGAGGTTGGTGCCGCCGCTGGACTTGAGCAGTTCCTGGACCTGCTGGTCGGGTTCGCCGAGGCCGAGCACGGGGTCGAGGTCGAGGGTCACCAGGCGGGGCACCCTGAATCCCAGCCGCCGGGCCAACTCCCCCACGACGACCTCGGCGACGAGCGTCTTGCGGCCCTGCCCCGCGCCGCTGAACTTCATGACGTACGTCCCGAAGTCGTCGCCCTCGACGAGCCCGGGCAGCGAGCCGCCCTCACGCAGGGGTGTGATGTAGCGGGTCGCGATCACTTCCTTCATGAAGTGAGCATAGTGATCGCGCGTGATCACCGGCCAAGAGCGCCCGCGCGTCCGCGCGGTCAGGCCTCGCTAGTGGCGAGCGCGGCCAACTCCCGGTCCACGGCGTCCTGGTGGGCCCGGGCGTCCTCGCGCGCCTTCTTCGGGCTCCAGCGGCCGGCCATCACGAACACGAAGGGCAGGAAGAGGACTTGGCCGCCCACACAGATCCACCACCAGGTGCGCCACTCCCCGGGACCGTTCTTCACGGCCTTCTGCACCTCCGGCCCGTGCTCCTTGAGCACCTTGAGCTGCGGCTGCGCCTTCTGCACGACGGCCAGATCGGCGGCGCCGACTTCCTTGACCGCCTGGGCGGCCAGGGCGGGAGGCGTCGTGGTCGGCGTGTACTTGCCGAGTTCGGCGAAGAGTTGGGGGTGCGCGTCGACGATGGCGAGTGCCGGGGCGGCCTGTTTCGTCGCGGCCGCCACCTCGGCGCCGTGCTCGACGAGCGGGGTGACGGAAGTGACGAGCACCGGGATGAACGCGGCCGACACGGCGACCACGATCCGTACCGTCCAGCCCCAGACCGCGAGCCCTGCGGCAGTCGCGGCCGGGTTCCGCTTCTCCACGGTCTCGGTGAAGCTCGCCATCCACGGCGCGTAGGCAACCCCGCTGAACACACCGATCGCGACGAACAGCCAGGCGAAGGTGTAGTAGCCGGTCGTCGCGTGGGTGGCGAGCGAGGCGAAGATCGCGGTCGCCACAATCGCACCGATCCCGCCGACGATCATGAAGGGCTTGCGCACCAGCAGCCGGTCGGAAAGCAGCCCTGCCACGATCAGCGCGAGGGCGTTCGCGGCCCAGTACCAGTTGGCCAGGCCGTTGGTGCGCTGCTCGCTGTAGCCGAAGGTGGTCGAGAAGTAGACGACGAAGTTGCCGACGGCCGCGTAGTAGAGCAGCAGGAAGACGGCAATCGCGAAGGCGGAGCCGAGGATGTCCAGGCGCAGCATCTGCCGCCACTCACCGCGCCGTACCGCCTCGGTGTCCAGCCCCTTGGCGCGCGCCTCCACCAGGGCCCGGTCGCGCAGGCTGACCATGATCTGGTCGCGCAGCCCCGGCGACAGTTCGCGCAGCGCGATCAGGGTGATGACGAACACGACCAGCCCGGCCGCCCCGGAGTAGCGCAGCTCGTCCTGCCAACTGGCGGTGTCGAGCGTGCTGCTGGTGACCGAGGTGACGACCAGGCTGCCGATGACCGGGCCCATCGTCCAGTAGCCCATCGCGGTGGCTCGGCCGAGCTGCGGTGAGAAGTCGCGGATCAGCGCCGGCGTCGCGACCAGCACGATGCCCTCGATGAAGCTCACGACGGCGAACAGCACCAAGTAGGCCGTCTTGTCACCCGCGTTGGGCAGTCCGAAGAAGACGAGGAGCGCGGCGACCAGCAGTCCGTAGACCACGAGGTTCGCCCGTCCCCAGCGGTCCGCGAGGCCGGCCACGAGGGAGGCGAAGGCGCCGATCGCGTTGCCGATGACCGAGACCCACACGAAGTAACGGTAGGTCATGTCGAAGTGGGTGATGATCGACGTCGCCACCGCGTACTGGATGTAGAGCATGTAGTAGAGCACGACGGTCGTGACCACCACGATCGCCAGGTACGACATGCGTCGCCCGGTGGCCGGATACGCCGCCAGGTCGCGGCGGTACAGCCGCGCGAGCGAGCCGCGAGCGCCGGTGCCGAACGCGGCGGCACCGGGGTCTCGCGTGTCGGAAGGTGCGGAGGCGGAGGGCATACGACTCCCTTTGGAACGTGCGGGGACGAAGGGGGCGGTGGGAGGTGGGGGCTCCTTCCGTTCCGGCGGAGGCTAGTACCGACCAGTCGGTACGGCTAGATGTGCGACATGACTTCCTTGGACGTCGCCGCAGGTTGCCCGCGCCTGTTGCTGGGGGCTGTTACAGGTGCCTGATCAGGCCTTATACGCGGCCGACAGCTGACCGACAGGGACGTTTTACGTCTTCCTGATCTCGATAAGGCCAAGCTCTCGACACCGTCTGAACGACGGTCACCCGCACCTCGTACCCCTTTGCACACCCACGAATGCTTCCCATGGAAGGAACGTCAGCATGACCAGCGAATCGTTCGAACCCGTTACGGCGCCGTCCCGTCGCACCGCGTTGGCGGCGGTCGGCGCGGCGGGACTCGCCGTCGCGCTGACCGCGTGCTCGTCCAGCGACGACTCGTCGTCGGACTCCTCGGACACGTCCAGCTCCAGCAGCACGTCCGGCTCGACCACTGCCCAGGGCGACGCGGGCGGCACCGAACTGGCGAAAACCACCGACATCCCCGAGGGCGGCGGCAAGATCTTCGCCAGTCAGGGCGTGGTGGTCACCCAGCCGACGGCGGGCACGTACAAGGCGTTCTCGTCGAAGTGCACCCACCAGGGCTGTGCGGTGAGCAGCATCAGCAACGGCGTCATCGTCTGTCCGTGCCACAAGAGCGAGTTCTCCGTCACGGACGGCAGCGTGAAGAAGGGCCCCGCGACCACGGCGCTGCCCGCCGAGCAGATCACCGTGTCCGGGGACTCCATCACGCTGGCGTGACGTTCAGCCTCGGCGCGGTCGTTTGAGACAGCCCAGCACCTCGTCCGTGGTCGCGACCGTAGCGACCAATGCGAGGGTGTTGCGGATCATCGCGGGGGTGTAGTCAGCGGGCACCCCCGCGATGGCGTCCCTGGGGACGACGACGGTGTAGCCGCGGTTGACGGCGTCGAACACCGCGTTGGGAATCGCCACATTGGCCGAGACGCCGGTGACGATCAGTGTGCGGCAGCCCAAGTTGCGTAACAGCGCGTCGACTTCGGTGCCCTGGATCGGCGACAGACCGTGCAGCCGTCGTACGACGAAGTCCTCGTCGGCGACCTCGATCGGGGGTGCCACGCGGACCGCCGTGGTGCCCGACAGCTGTTGTACGGGGAGGCGTTCGGCGGCGCGGAACAGCCGGGCGTTGCGGTTCGCGCCCCGGCCGTCGGGCCGGCGCTCGGCAACGGCATGGATCACCTGCACCCCGCTCTCGTGCGCGGCGGCGACCAGTCGGGCCACATTGGCGAGCGCGCCCGACTGGCGTGCGGCGAGGGCGAGTTCGGGCAGTGCGCTGTCCGGTCCGACCACCCCCTGTTGACATTCGACGGTCAGCAGCGCAGTGCTCACCGTGTCGAGGATCTCACTGAGTTGTGCGTGCGACGGCATGGCTCTCCCTTGTCGTCGACGGCCGGGGCGGGCGACAGTAACGAGCATCGCGTGCGGAGGGAAGACGGCCGACGCTTCTCCGGCCCCGCTTCTGACGCAGCGTCAGAAGCGGCTGCCCGCCGCTCGACGAGCCGTAGCCGAAGGGGATCGCATGACCGCCACTCAGCGTCGAGGCCGGAAGATCATGATGACACCCGAGGAACTGGACGAGTTCCTCGCCACCGAGCGCACCTGCCGCGTCGCGACCGCCTCCGCGGACGGGGCCCCGCACGTCAGCCCGCTCTGGTTCGTCTGGGACGGCACCTCGCTCTGGCTGTACTCGATCACACGCAGCAAGCGCTGGGCGGACCTGCGCCGCGACCCGCGCGTCGCGGTGGTGATCGACGGCGGGCACGCCTACGACGAGTTGCGGGGCGTCGAGCTGTCCGGGACCGTCGAGTTCGTCGGCGAGGCCCCGCGTACGGGCGAGCCACATCCCGAACTTGTCGCCGTGGAGAAGCTGTTCGCGCAGAAGAACTTCGGCCTGGACGCGATGCCGTACGACGGCCGGCACGCGTGGATACGGCTGACGCCGGACACGCTCGCATCCTGGGATTTCCGCAAGTTGGCGGCGCTGTAGGCGAGTTGCTCCCGGGCGGACGCTCAGCCGACGGTCTCGGCCGCCGCCCGCAGTGCCTCGACCGCCGCGCGGATGGACGGGCGGCGGTCGGCGTCGGCGCGCCAGACGACGTAGACATGGCGGCGGACCCGCTGCTTCAGGGGGACGGTGACGACTCCGGCGGGCATCGGGTTGCGGCCCAGCAGGGGGACGACGCACACGCCCAACCCGGCGGCGACCAAGCCCAGTTGGGTGTGTGTCTCGGCGGCGCGGTGGCCGATGATCGGTTCGATGCCGCGGGAGCGCAGGGTGAACATCAGCCACTCGTGGCAGAACTCGCCCTCGGCCCAGGTGATCCACTCGTCCTCGGCGAACTCGCCGAGGTCCACCTCGGCGCGCCCGGCCAGCGGATGGCCGACCGGCATCGCCACGTCGGCGGGGTCGTCCAGGATCGGCGCCTTCACCAGGCCGTCCGGCAGCGGCATCGGCTTGTTGTACCAGTCGAGGACGACCGCGAGATCGAGAAAGCCGCGCACGACGCCCGCGATGCCGCGCTCCGGCTCCTGTTCCGTGGAGCGGACGCGCAGCGCGGGGTGCTGGGCGCGCAGGGCGGCGAGCGCGGTGGGGAACAGGCCGCGGGCGGCGGTCGGGAACGCGGAGATCCTCAACTCGCCGACCACCTGCCCGCGTTGAGCCTCCAGGTCGGCCTGGGCCAGCTCCACCTGGGAGAGGATGCGCCCCGCGTGCTCCGCGAGCAGCCGGCCGGCGTCGGTGAGCCGCACCCCCCGCCCGTTCTTGGCGAGGAGCTGCTGCCCGACCTCCCGCTCCAGCTTGGCCATCTGCTGCGACACGGCCGAGGTCGTCACATGCAGCCCCTCGGCGGCACCACTGACCGAGCCGTGCCGGGCGAGGGCGTCCAGGGTGCGCAGGCGCTCCAGGTTCAACATGTAAGCGATACTACGAGATAGCTGGCGCGGAATCTCGCTTGTGCTACGAGGTCTAGGCCAGGATCTTGTTACCCATGAGCACAGTCAGTACCACCGCCGATGCCGCCCTGAAGCAGGCTGGGGTTACCACCTCACCCCTCCCCCGCCGCGCCCTCGACTGGCGGCTGCGGTTCGGGGCGCTCTCCCTCGTCTGGGGCTTCAGCTTCCTGCTCATCAAGGTGGGCACCCATGGCTACGCACCCTTCCAAGTCACCTTCGGGCGGCTGCTGTTCGGGACGGTGGTGCTCGCGGCGGCGATGGCGGTGAAGCGGGAGCGGCTGCCGCGCGGCGCGCGCATCTGGGCCCACCTCACGGTCGCCGCGTTCCTGCTCAACGCCCTGCCGTTCTCCCTCTTCGCCTATTCCGAGCTGACGATCCCGTCCACGCTCGCGGGCATCTGCAACGCGACCTCGCCGCTGTGGGGCATGGCACTGTCCCTGGTCGCCCTCTCCGAGGACCGCCCGACCCGCGTCCGCGTGGCCGGTCTGGGCCTCGGCTTCCTGGGCGTCCTCACCGTCCTGGGCGCCTGGCAGGGCTTCAGCGGCCTGGACGCCAGAGGCACGGCGATGGCCCTGCTGGCCTCGCTCAGCTACCCGATCGGCTGGATCTACGTCCGCCGCACACTGGCGGGCACCGGCGCGTCGCACCTCTCGCTGACGGGCGCCCAGTTGCTCCTGGCCACCCTCCAACTGGCCGCGATCACCTCGCTGTTCACGTCCGTGCCGGCCCACTTCCCGCTCCTCCCCCTGCTGGCGATCGCCGCACTGGGCACCCTGGGCACGGGCCTCGCCTTCCTCTTCCAGTACGGCCTGGTCGCCGAAGTCGGCCCCACGACCGCCCAGATGGTCACGTACTTCATCCCGGTCATCGCCGCGGCGGCGGGCGTCGCGATCCTGGGCGAGTCGCTGACCTGGTCGACTCCGGTCGGGGCGGTGATCGTGCTGGCGGGGGCGGGACTTACGCAGGTGCGGCCGAGAGAGAACCGTTAGCCGTCGGGCCGTAGGTGCCCGGGAACCGGTGTCAGACGTAACCGCGAACCGGTGCCGGGCCGCTGGCCGATGCGATCGCCTCCGCCAGCGGTCCGGCCTCGTCGGCGGTCAGCGTCGAGACGGTGACGCGGATGCCGGGCGGTGCGCCCAGGCGGAAGCGGGCGCCGGGGGCCACGGCCCAACCGGCGTGGAGGAGACGGGCGACCGCGCCGGTCTCGTCCGGTACCGGGATCCACACGTTCAGGCCGCTGGTGCCGTGGGCCGCGACCCCGCGTTCGGCGAGCGCGGCGATCAGCGCGTCCCGGCGGGCGCCGTACGCCGCCGCCACCGCCGGGGTGTCGACGGCGCCGTCGGCCCACAGCCGGGCCACGGCCCGCTGGGTGATGCGGCTGGCCCAGCCCGGGCCCAGCCGTTGGCGGCCACGGACGCGGTCGAGGGTGACGGCGTCGCCGGTGAGCACGGCGAGGCGCAGATCGGGGCCGTAGGCCTTGGCGACCGAGCGGACGAAGGTCCAGGTGCGGGTGGTGCCGGCCAGGGGGTGCAGGGGCTGGTCGACGATGCCGTGGCCGTGGTCGTCCTCGATCAGCAGGGTCTCCGGGTGGCGGCGGAGCACGGAACGCAACGCACGCGCGCGCGTGGCGCTCACCACGGCCCCGGTCGGGTTCTGCGCGCGGTCGGTGACGATCAACGCCCGCGCGCCGGACTCCAGCGCGGCGCGCACATCGTCGGGGAGCGGCCCCTCGTCGTCGACACCGACAGGGGTCACGCGCAGCCCGAGCGCCGGTACGAGGTCGAGCAGGCTGCCCCACCCCGGGTCTTCCACGGCGACGGTGTCCCCGGGCTTCAGATGGGCGGCCAGGACGCGTTCGATGGCGTCCAGGGAGCCGGAGGTGACGGCCACCGGGCCGGCGGGCACCCCGTCCGCGTCCAGTTCGGCCCGGGCGATGCGCGCCAGCTCCGGTTCGACCGGGGCGTCGCCGTACATGACGGGTTCCCGGTCGGACTGTTCGGCGGCATAGGTGAACGCTCTTGCCAGGGAGGGCAGTTGTGCCGGATCCGGGTTGCCGTGGGAGACGTCACGCACCCCCGCCGGCACGTCCACCCGGATGTGCTCGCGCCCGGTCGTGGCCGGTTTGGGCCGCACCCTGCTGCCGCGGCGCCCGGCGGTCTCGATGACCCCGCGCTCCCGCAGCGTGCGGTACGCGGCAGCGACCGTGTTCGGGTTCACCCCCAGCTCGACCGCCAACTCCCGCATGGGCGGCAGCAGTTGACCCGGCTCCAGCTCCCCCGAACCCACCGCGCGCTCGACGTCCGCCGCAATGTCTGCTGCGCGTCGCCCCTCGATCCGATATCCTCCTAGCACAAAGCACACTATGCACTAGTGCAATGCGAATGACAACCCGACGCCACCACATTCCGGACCACCCCGGACCGCAAGCAGACCATTGGAGAGCACCATGCAGGGGACCACCGCGCAGCCGACGTCACCGCCCGCCGCCTACACGCCGACCGACCGGACCGTCCCCACCCGCTCGGCGGACCGGGCGTCGTACGACAAGGACCTCGTCCACGCGATACTCGACGCGGCCTACGTCTGCCACCTCGGCTTCGTGCGCGACGGCGCGCCGGTGGTGCTGCCGACGCTGTACGGACGGGTCGGCGAGCGGCTGTACGTGCACGGTTCGACGGGTGCGCGCCCGCTGCGGATGACCGGGCAGGCCGACCCGGGGCTGCCGGTGTGCCTGACGGTCACGCACGTCGACGGCCTGGTGCTGGCCCGTTCCGCGTTCCACCACTCGATCAACTACCGCTCCGTGGTGGTGCACGGCATCGCCCACCAGGTGACGGACCCCGAGGAGAAGCGGACAGCGCTGGACGCGCTGGTCGACCACGTCGTGCCCGGCCGGTCGGCGGACTCGCGGCCCGCCAACAAGAAGGAACTCGCCGCCACCATGGTGATCCGCCTCGACCTCGACCAGGTCTCCGCCAAGCTCCGCACCGGCGGCGCGAACGACGAGCCCGAGGACCTGGACCTCCCGCACTGGGCCGGCGTGGTCCCGCTCCGGGCCGCCTACGGAGCCCCGCTCCCGAACGACGACCTGGCCCCCGGCACCGAACTCCCCTCCTACCTGGCCGCGTTGTAATGCTCATCCACCCTTGGGACGCACCCCAGGACGACACCGAGTGGCAACACTGGCTCGCCGCCCACGACTTCGGCCAACTGGCGGTCAACGGCCCGTCCGGCGAACCCCCGTTCGTCCAGCCCCTCCACTTCGCCTACGACCCGCAGCTCGGCGAGGCGATCACTCATCTCGCCCGCCCCAACCCCCTGTTGCCCGCGCTGGCGGCAGCCCCGCAGGTGGTCCTGAGCGTCGTCGACGACTACGTCTACGTCCCCGGCCCCTGGCAGGCGGAACCGGACGGCCCGGCCGAGCACGGCGTACCGACCAGCTTCTACGCGGCGGTCCAACTCCGGTGCACCGCCCACCTGGTGGACGACCCCGCCGAGAAGGCGACCCTGCTCAACCGCCAGGTCGGCCACTTCCAGCCCGAGGGCGGCTCCTCGACGGTCACCGCGGGCGAGGCGCCGTACGGACGGCTGTTGTCCGGTATCCGGGTGGTACGGCTCGAAGTGACCGGCGTACGGGCGAAGTTCAAATACGCGGGCAAGCGGTCGGCCGAGATCCAGGACCGTATCGCGGAGCGGCTCGTGGAGCGGGGCGGTCCTCGGGACGGGGTGGCTCGGGAGCATCTGATACGGCGGCGGAGCGCGGGCTGAGGAGCGGAACTCCCTCTGCACCAGGGCTTCTTCGTCGGTCGCCGCCGCGAAGTTGAGCGCGTAGGCGGGGGCTGTGGGGACCATGGCGATGTACCCGAGGAGCCACAGGGCCCGGCCCGGCTGGACGGTGTGCGGTACCAACCCCTCGGCCGGGACGAACGGCAGCGGAAGGGCGAGTGCGTTCGCGTGCACGGCGGTCGGCCTAAGGGCCAGCGGGTGGGAGACGCAGGTCACTTTCGTCGATGTCACAGGGGGCCGGGCTGTCTCGTCTCGGGGGTATAGCCACTGACGACCACAGCCCAGGAGGGCACACCATGGACGCACGACTGAACTACCTCTCCAGCCCGATCGCCGGCAAGGCCGCCAAGCAGTTCATGGCGGTGGGCAGGACGCTCAAGGGGTCGGCGCTGCCGGCCCTGACGCAGGAGCTGGTGGCGCTGCGCGTGAGCCAGATCAACGGCTGCGCCATCTGCATCGACATGCACACCAAGGAGGCCGGGGCGGCGGGCGAGACCTCGGTGCGGCTGAACCTGGTCGCGGCCTGGCGCGAGGCCACGGTCTTCACGGAGGCGGAGCGGGCCGCGCTGGAGCTGGCCGAGGAGGGGACCCGGGTCGCGGACGCGGCCGGCGGGGTGAGCGACGAGGTGTGGGCGAACGCCGCCAAGCACTACGACGACGAGCAGCTCACCACGCTGGTCATCCTGGTCTCCTTCATGAACTCGGTGAACCGGCTGAACATCATCACGAGGCAGCCGTGCGCGGGCGACTATGCGCCCGGGATGTTCGGCTGAGCGGGACAACTACTGGCAGGGGAAGGGGAATCGGCGTGAGCAAGGTCGAGGAGTTCGAGGAGCTGCGGCCACTGCTGTTCTCGATCGCCTATCGGATTCTGGGCAGTGTGGCCGAGGCCGAGGACGCGGTCCAGGAGACCTGGCTGCGGTTCGACGCCACGGCCACCCGGCCCACGTCGACGAAGGCATTCCTGTCGGCCACGGTGACGCGGATCGCGATCGATGTGCTGCGTTCCGCTCGGGTACGGCGGGAGGAGTACGTCGGACCCTGGTTCCCCGAGCCGCTGCTCAGTGACCCGTACCAGGATCCGGCGCGGTCGGTGGAGTTGGCCGACTCGGTGTCGATGGCGGCCCTTCTGCTGCTGGAGCAACTCAGCCCGCTGGAGCGGACGGTGTTCGTGCTGCGGGAGGTGTTCGCCTTCGGCTTCGAGGAGATCGCCACGACCGTCGGTCGTTCGGAGGCGGCGTGCCGGCAGTTGCTGGTACGGGCGCGGCGGCACATGGCGGAGGGGCGGCCCCGGTTCACCGCGGACCGGCGGGAACGGGAGGAGCTGGCGACCCGGTTCTTCGACGCGTTGAAGGACGGCGACGTGGGCGGACTGCGTGAACTGCTCGCCGCCGACGTGCAGTTCGTCGGTGACGGCGGCGGTAAGGCTCCGCAACTGGCCAAGGCCATCGCCGGGGCGGAGAACGTGGCCCGGGTGCTGGGCACGGTCTTCCCGTGGCTGATCCGCATCGATGTGTCCTGCGAACCGCACGAGGTCAACGGCCAGCCCGGCGCGCTCTTCCGCGACCGCGACGGGAAGGTGCTCCACACCCTGGCCCTCGACGTGCTCGACGGTCGCATCCAGACCATCCGCGCGGTGATCAACCCCGACAAGCTCGGCCACCTCGGCCCGGTCGCCGACGCCTGGGCCGTCGACCGCGAACTGCGGCAGGCACGCCGCCGACCGAGCTGACGGAGGGGACGGCGGGCCGGTGGCGGCGGGCCCGGGAGCGGTCTGGTGGGGGGCGCTGAAAGCTGAGGGCAATCCACCTGCTGTCCACCCCGGTGACCGGTTTGAAATGACCCCAGCCTGCGGAGGGAGCGGGCACGGCGAGCGGGTGGCGGGACGGCAAGCTGTGAGAGCCGGGACGGCAGGCAGCGGCCGGTCGCGGCGAGCGCCGGGCCCACGGGCGGTAGGCGGTAGGCCGATCACAGTGGGCGCCGGGACGGCAGGCCGCGGGCGGTGGACCCGCAGGGCGATCGCGGCGGACTGCGGGCCGGCGAGCGGTAGGCGGCGGGCCCGGGGGCCATAGGCGGTGAGCCGCGGGCCGATCGCAATGAGCGCAGGGGCGGCGGGTGGGCGTCGGGCCGTCGGAACCGGGACGGCAGGCAGCGGGCCCGCGGGCGGTGGGCCGTCGCGCCGGGGCGGCAGCAGCGGGCACCGGGACGGCAGGTGGTGGACGGCGGGATCGCGGGCGGCGGGACGGCGGGACGGCCCGTCGTACGACGCTCAGGCGCTCGTCTCCCGGGCGGCCGGCTCGCGTTCCGGGCCGCCGCCGGCCACCGGTTCGCCGGAGGCCTTCGTGGGTGCGGAGGACTGGGCGATGAAGGCGCCCAGCAAAACCACCGCTCCCCCGGCGATCTGCGGGGCGGAGAGGTGTTCGCCGAGCAGGACCCAGGCCAGGACCGTCGCGATGACCGCTTCGAGGCAGGCCACGACGCCCGCGACCTGCGGGGAGAGGCGGCGGACGGAGACGACTCCGGTGACGTACGCCAGGACCGTGGCGATCAGGACGATCCAGGCGAGCAGGAGGGCGGCCGGGACCGGGCTGCCGTTCATGTGGGCGTCGCCCGCGAGGATCGACCAGTCCATGGTCCAGGGGCGGGCCACGGCGGTGAGGACGAGGGTGCCGACGAGCAGGCCGTACGCGATCACGCCGAGCGGGTCGGGGGACGCTTCGCCGGCGTCGCTGCCCTGGTCGGACAGGACGAAGTAGCCGACCTGGCAGCAGGCGGCGGCGAGCGCGAGCAGCAGTCCCACGGCGTCGAAGCTCAGGCCCGCCCACACCTCGACGACACAGGCGAGTCCGCCGGCCGCGAGGACCACACCGAGCGCGGCGGCCCGGGTGACCGGCCGCCGCTGCACGAACCGCACCCAGCCGAGCACGAGGGCGGGTGCGAGGTACTCCACGAGCAGGGCGACCCCGACGGGTATGCGGGATATCGCGGCGAAGTAGCAGGCCTGGACACCGGCCACGGCCAGTAGCCCGAACCCGAGGAGCAGCGCGGGGCGACTCCGTACGAGCGCGCGGTGCCGTACGGCGAGGGGCAGCATCACGAGGGCCGCGCCGGCCACCCGCAGCCACACCACGTGCAGCGGGTCGAGCCCCGCCTCGATCAACGGCTTCGCCGCGACCCCGGATCCCCCGAAGGCCAACGCGGACCCGAGTGCCAGGCCCAGCCCGACACCCTTGCCACTGCCCCCTCCGGCCGCACTGCTCTCAGACGTATGCACGGGCACATGATGACAGGGGATGACAGGAGCGTCACCCCTGTTGACACCTGTCTCAGAGCGTGGACCCTCAGCAGCCCGTCTCGGCGCCCCTGACGTACTCCCCTAAGCGGCCCTCGATCCAGATCAGTACGTCGGGGTACTCGATGCCCGCGCGGTGGAGAACCTCGACCGCGCGGGACTCGGGGTCCGCGACGATCGCGGCGAGGAGGTCGATGCCGCACGCCAGGTCGTCGCCGCGGAGTTCGGCGCGCTCGCAGGCGTATTCCAGGGCACCGGCGGCCAGGGGCGACCAGCCTTCCGCCGCGGGGATCACTGGGATCGCGCCGGAGTCCTCGACCGTGCCCTGCCAGCGGAGGCCGTAGCCGATGCTGCGCTGGACGAGGTAGCCGAGGAGGCGGGCGATCTGCGGGCCGTCGCCGAAGACGGCGCGTGCCTCGGGGTCCGACTCAAGGAGGCTGTGCAGCAGGTGGGCCGTGTCGATCTGCCGGTCCCCGTCCCGCAGGGCCCGGCGGCGCGCACCGGCGACCACCGCTGCCAGCTCTGCGTTGAGCCTGGCATCGTTGTCCGCGCGGTGGATTCCCTGCTCGCGGGTCGACTGGCTGGGGATACGGGGTTGCACACTCTTACCCCATCAGTCCCCCGCATCGAGGGCATCCCCGGAGGGTTGCATTTCGGCGTCCCACACAGAGTGGACCCGGGCCGACGGAATCTCCTCCTTACGGATGAGATCACACCCCTTGACCCCGAGAGGCGCACACCTGCCCGCCGCGCGCCCCGTACGCAACCGCGCTGCACCCGGCGTACGTCTTTTGCGAACGTGGAGAGCAGGTGCTGGCTGGTGGCTCTGCCGGCGGTCGACGGCAGGCAGTACGTGTACCGGGTGGACGCCCCGGAGGACGCACTGCTCGCCGACCTGTTCTGGGACGCGTGGCACTGCCACGACGAAAGCGCCCACCCGCGCGCGTGGGACCTGTTCGACGCGGCGGTGATACGACGGGTGAGCTGAACACCGTGCAAGTGGGGTCACGTACACAATTTCTGACGGTTCATCAGTATTGAATGTTGCGCGCCCCGGGGCTACGTTCCGCGACACCGTAGCCCGATACGAAGAGGTGGTCGCATGGCCGAAATCAGCGCGGAGGCACGCATCGAGGCCCCGGCCGAGAAGGTGTGGGCACAACTCACGGACTGGTCCGCGTACGGCGAGTGGAACGCGACGCACACCAACTTCCCCAAGGGCGGTCCGGAAGTCCTCGCGGTGGGCGGGACCTTCCAGGAGAACATGAAGCTGATGGGCTTCCCGGCCGAAGTCGAGTGGACCATCGAGGAGTTGGAGCCGGCCCGCGTGCTGGCCATCCGCGGCAAGGGCCCGATGGCCGTGAACGTCGCCACGCGCTACACGCTCACACCCGACGGCGAGGCCACGACGGTCCGGATCGACGGCGAGTTCACGGGTGCGGCGGTGTCGTTGATGGCGGGCAAACTGAAGGACTCGGGTACGGCCGCCCTGAACGAGTCGCTGCGCAAACTGGCCGGGCTGGTGGCCTGAGGAAGGCGACGGGGCAGCGCAGGAACGGGAACGCGCACAGGGAAGGCGCCCCACGGAAGTCCCGTGGGGCGCCTTGGCCCGCTGTCTCTTCCGACCGCGCCGAGGACATCAGTCCTCGTCGGCCAGAATCAGGTACAGCTTCTTGCGGGCGTCGTTGATGACGGTCAGCGCCTTCTCGCGCTGCTCCTTGCTGCCGGTCTTCCAGACCTGACCGAAGGCCTCCATCAGACCGAAGCCCGCCTGGCGGATCTCGGTGAGGGCCTCCCAGTCGACACCGCGGGAAGCCTCTTCCCAGGGTGCGTCCGGGCCCTCTTCGGCCGCGGTACGGCCGGCCTCGGTGAGCGCGAAGAGCTTCTTGCCGCCCTCCGACTCACTGACGATCAGACCCTCGTCCTCCAGCAGCTGCAGGGTGGGGTAGACCGAGCCGGGGCTCGGCTTCCACGCGCCGCCGCTGCGCTCGGCGATCTCCTGGATCATCTCGTAGCCGTGCATCGACCGGTCCTTGAGGAGGGCCAGGATCGACGCGCGTACGTCACCGCGCCGCGCCCTGCCGCCCCTCGGGCCGCCACGCCCTCGTCCACCCCAGGGCCCGGGACCGAAGCCCGGTCCGAACCCGGGGCCGCCGGGCCCACCAGGGCCATCCGGCCCACCGGGACCGAAGGGCCCGAAAGCCCCACGCCGCCCGTCAGGGCCACCCCGGCCGCGCCGGAAGGGGCCGTCCTGTCCATGTCCACGCTCGAATCCGTGGGTACGCATCGCAATCACTCCATTCCATCGTTGATCTGTCGCGATGCGTCAACGATATATCGGGAGCGTTCGGATGGCAACCCCTCTCGCCGAGTGCCCTGTTGAGACTGTCAGCGAGAGATGGCACTTTTCAGCAGGATTTGACACTGCCGAACTGTGTTCGGGTAGCCGGGTCACGTTGCCGTGATCCGGCTACCCGACACGGCTACGGGTTGAGATCCAAGTCAAGGGCGAGGTGTTTCAGAGTCCGCACCACGATGCCGATAGACGGGTCGGTCGGGCGTGGCCCCGGACCGAAGCGGTCCCGGGCCCACGGGCGACGAGTCAGGCCACCGACTGACGGCCGATGAGGGACAGCCAGTCGGTGGACGGCGGCCAGGTGCGGTACGGCATCCGGGTACGCAGATCCAGCGCGTCGGCGGCCCAGCCTTCGGCGGCCTCCAGAGCAGGCCGGGAGATCTGGTCGAAGGCGGAGGCGACCCAGACCCGGTGGAAGTGAGCCAGCTTCCACGGCTCGAGCAGGTGCTTCCTGATCCGTCCGGTCACTCCCTGTTCGCCGGCGGCCATGCCGAGCCAGACGATGCGGCCATGGGCGTCGACCACGAGGTAGAGGCCCGGAGCGAACGCCTCGACGGTGTCGACCTGCGACCAGTACGGGTCGCTGCTGCAGTAGCCACCCAGGGCGCGCGCAAGAAGCGGGACGTGCGGTGGCCGGAGGATCGGGCCCGGCGGCGGTGCGGCGTCTTTCGGTGTACGCGCCCCTGGCCGGATGCCACTCACTCGGCCTCCTCCGTCCCGAAGGTGAAGTCGCCGATGCCGCCGGTCGTCGTGCCGGTGTCGGTCGGCCGGTACCGGAGCTTCCTCAGGTACGTGCCGGCCTTCACCACGATGGGCTCCAGCTTGTCGAGCTCGTCCTGCCACGACTCCCGCTCCTCGGCGGTCATCTCTCTGTCCGGTCCCACCAGGGCATGCATGTCCTCGAAGTGTGTGGAGAGGGTTGTCACGGCCTTCCTCGCGTTGTCGACCAGGCCGGTGGTGTCCTTGAGCTTCTCCGCCCACTGCTCGCTGGGCGAGAGCGCGGAGGGTGTGCCCACTCCGCCATCCGAGTCGGTGTTCTCCACTGGCCAGTGGCTGGTGAACCACTCCGAGTCGGCCGGCTTGTCGGTGGTGGCGACGGACCCGTCGGCTACCCGGCGCAGACGGCCTGCCGACGCGCCCGGCCGCGGCGTGACCTTGTGGCCGGCGCGGAGCTTCATCACCTCGGCGAAGGCGTCGATGGCCTCGATGAACAGCCGGACCCCGTCGTCGGTGATGCGGGCCGCGACCAGCTTGGTGGACACCGCCCGGCGGTCGCCGGTGGAACCGTAGGAGCCGAGCAGCACCTTGCCGTTGACGAGGCCCGGTACCGCGATGTGTGCCAGCTCGGCGCGGGCGGCGTCGCGGCCGTCGCTCGGTTCGGCCGAGGTCGCCGCGGCGATCAGCTCGGCGGCGGACAGCCCGGTGGTCGGAATGCCCTGGCGCACGATCTTCTGATGGGGGGTGTCCATGGCGGCGGCCGGGAGGTCAACCCCGCCCACTGCAGCGGTGAGCAGCGCGCTGCGGATCTCTCCGCGGGTCTCCGCGTGCTTGGCCCTCAAGTGGGCTGGCGACGGCTCGACGAGAACCTTGGTCGTCCTGCGCAGGCTGGGGATGTCGCTGGGGAAGACCACCCGGTCCACCAGCCGGACGAGGTTCACCACGGCCTCGCGCGGGTCGTCATGCAGGTACGCGGCCGGGGTCGTGCCGGTGAGGACCGCGTGCTCCAGCTCCGTGATCGCGTTGTCGGCGTACGCGCGGTTGACCAGCTTCCGGCCGGATGCCATGGCCTGGTTGGTGCCGGTGAAATCGAGCGGGCCGCGCAGGTGGGTGCGCAGGTTGGTCGACGCCAGTGCGGCGTCGAAGTCCGGGCGCGCGCCCTCGGCCGGCACGTAGCCGATGACGAAGGCGGCGTCGGTGGTCGCCACCTGGAGCGCGGAGGCCGCCAGTTCCGCCCAGCGGCGGGCTTCCTGGGCCTCCTTGGCCTTCTCCGCGTCGTCCTCCGGGATCTCGATGTCCTCGGGGTCGATGCCGTCGTACGTGTTGAGCTGTGCGGTGTAGCGGTCCCGCCAGTCGGCCGGGTTGCGCCAGCGCTGGCCGTCGGGTCCTCCGAGGAGCTGCTGCGGCAGGCCGAGCAGGCCGACCGCGGGCTGGAGTCCGAACAGGTCGTGGCGGTGGCGGGTACGGTTCGACCCGGCAGTGGCGCTGGTGGTGTCCCACACCTGGCCAGCGACTCGGTAGCGCACAACGTGGTAGGTGGCCCGCTCGGACTGACCCGATACCGCGAGGTCCGCTTTCAGGTCGTACTTGCGGGCCTTCTCCGCTGCGGTCAGCCTGCCCTCGATAAAGGTCAGGTGCTCCAGCAGCGCCTCCTCCGAGTCGAACTCGACCTCCAGTACCGCCTGTTGGCCGCCGTCCGGCGCCTTGACCGGGACCACTCGCGGGGTGGCCACGTTGGCGTTCTGGGCGACGTCGTAGGCGAAGCGGATGTTGAACTGGTTGATCGCACTGGCCAGGCCGGGCTGCTTGACCCTCAGTTGGTAGAGGGTGCCGTGCTCGGTGCGCACCGGGTCCACGGCGGCGTCCTTGAAGCCCGTGACGACGACGCCGGTGCTCTTGTTGCCGCTCGTCGCGATCAGGGGCTTGAGGTTGATGGCCTCGGTGGCCATCCGCTCCAGGGCGCTTCGGTCGAGAGTGCACCGGGGATCGGCCAAACCGGCGTCGACGAACTGGGATCGGTACTCGGGCTCGTCGAGATAGGGAAAGCGACCGGAAGGGCGCTTGGGACGACGCGGCGACATACCGCACCTCTGCTTTCGTACGCAGGGACGGCCGGCTCTCGCCGCATTCCCTGAACGGATCGGGACGCGGAGTGGGACCGCCTCCCGCCTGTGCAGAGGTGGGTGCCGCCGCCGTACCGCCTCCCCGCCGCTGCGGGGCACTGGGCCGTTGCGACCACCTTGGACAGATCACCGCCACCCGGCCACCGCTGGCTCCTCGCAGGAACCGTAGTACTGGCCTCCCCGGACCGGGATCGGTCCACTGGGGCTGGTGCGGGTCACCGACATCGGTGCGCTCCACCACCCAGAGTACGTGCCAGAGCCGACAGCTGTCAGACCGTCAGCCGTAGCTGATCCCTCCTGCACAGCAGGGAAAGACGTCGACATCATCGCGACGGGAGGGGGATGCTTGCCCCTATGTCAGCCACACCCACCGTCTACGCGGACGAATCGAACTCAACCGGGGAAAATCTGCTCGATCCGGCTCAACCCGTCTTCTGCGCCGCAGTCGTACACATCGACGATCACATGGCTCGCCAGGTCGTGGACGACGTCAAGGCACGGCTTCCCCGGGGACATGGTGAACCGAAGTACACCTCATTGTCTAAGACGGACAAGGGACGATCAGCACTGCTGACAGCTTTCGAGTCCATGGCCGACGCAACGATCTTGGCGTATGTCGCGGACAAGCAATTCATGGTGACAACAAAGATGGTCGACATGCTGGTCGAACAGCTGGCACACGAGACCGGATACAACATGTACGCCGACGGCGCTGCGGTCGCCTTGGCGAACCTGCTGCATGCGGGTGGCAGGCTGATGGGTGATGCTGACGCCTACGACCACATGCTCTACACATTCGTTGGTGCCGCTCGCCGACGTAGCCGTGCT
>Ga0307517_10002664_pt1 | contig 28523 bp, 28 predicted proteins | sample 23_EM_MG_FD_194515 | JGI IMG/M metagenome (GOLD analysis project Ga0307517, IMG submission 194515) | Populus trichocarpa ectomycorrhiza microbial communities from riparian zone in the Pacific Northwest, United States - 23_EM | ecosystem: Host-associated > Plants > Roots > Unclassified | place... | reverse complement strand
CTCTTAATGTGTTTTTTGGAGTATTGTGGGACTTTAGGAATGGAGTTGGTGTTTTCTTAATAGTGGTAGCCGTGAGGGGGTGGGGAGCTGCCAAGACAGGTGTCGGGTTACTAAGCGACCTCTATTGAAAGTTGAAACCGAGTGAGTAAACATGACGGAATCTGGTCTTTTTAGCATCATAATATTATGCAGGGCTGGAAAAAATAAAATAAAAAATAGGCAAAGCGCCCTGAGCGTTTGGTCACCAGTACTATTTTATCACCCCCACCCGACCCCGACCTGACGGACAATAGCTACGGTATCATACCAAGGTTTATATTCCCCAAGAGGATCCGAACAAACAACGTTGCATTGAGTTCAACTTTGAGATCCTAACCCTTACCCTGTATTATGTTACCGCAAGCCAACCAACGAAGATCTGCAGCACATGGATTCAGCACAATGCGGTACGATACAGTGTTACTTTTCCTTTGCAAACCCCCTACCTTCCCTTCCCTTCACCACCACCAGCTAACTATCATCCTCCTCCCTACACAAAGCTCCTCCAACCCCACCCACCAGAGCGAGCGAGCGCAAACCGCAAAAATGTATCGACAGCCCCGTCCAGACAACCGCCTTCAAAATTCCCTCCAAATCCTCCCAGCAATGCTCCACGCGGTGGTAATACTTCTACTCCCCCCACCCTCACACCCCGGGCCCCGCAATAAATAAATATAAAAAACTCCCCCTGACGGAAGAGAGAGGAAAAAAATCTAGTTCATCCAAACTGCCGACGTCTTCAATACCCCCGCGAGGCAACAACCTCGCGCGGTAATCTACACGAACGCCCAAGTAAACACTAGCATACCAATCTGCAACGAACGCTTCCAATACGCCCTAGATCAACTGGAAATGGAAATCGTACTTCCCTTCCCTTCCCCCCCCCCCCCCCCCCTCACATCCCCCCCATCTGCCCCGCCCCGCTAACCTTTCCTTAGCTAACAGCCAAGGCCGCCCTCCGCCGCGACCTGACAGCCCTCCGCACGGCGGCGCAAGCCCGCGAGGAAGCGCGCCTAGCGGCGGAACGTGCGAGATTGGAGGAGCAGCGGAGGAGAGAGGCGGAAATTGCGGCGCGGAAGGAGGCGGAAGAGCGCGCAAAGAGGGAAAAGGAGAGGGAGGAGGCGGAGGCGAAGGAGAGGGAGAGGAAGAGGAAGAAGCAGCTGGAGGAGGCTGAGGAGAGGGAGAAAGCTAGGAAGGCTGCTGCTGCGGCGGCGGCGGCGGCGGCACAGACTGCTGGGACAGTAGGCGGTGGGGTGGGGCATAATTCTCATTATGGCGAGGACAAGAAAGGGAAGGAAAATCCTGCGCCGCTGGCTCCCGGCTCGAATGGCGCTTCTGGTGGTGTTGCTACTGGTGTTGGTGGTAGTGATAATTTCGAGGACTTTATGGCTTCAATAGACGCTGGTGGGTATATAGGGGACTTTTTTGGGTTTAACGATCCTTCGTATCCCGGGACCTAGGAAAGCTTTTCAATAGCACTTTTTGGTTTACTTGATTAAAGAAAAGAGGAGAAAAAAAAGCTTTGTATGTATTGCACTTGGGATGAATGGATGGATGGGGCGTTTTTTTATTTGTTTCACTCCTTAGGTAAACATCCCCAAAGTTCAATATTGCGTCCGCAACGTAGCTTAGGTTAACTATTGGGCACTCTCATAGAGAGAAGCATTCCGAGCGAGACTTCATGTCACTTTCATAATCTTCCCGCCCTACGAGGCTCCGTTTTGTTTCACTAGATGAGAAGGGGTAGAGAGGAACGGGGCGTGTGCCAGGATGGGTCATAAAAACATCACGAAGCTGTCAATTTGATGATTTCCCACCCACACCTGTGATGAAACCGCGAGAAGAGGTAGAGAAAAAAGTGAACAGAACAAGAAGTAAAACAAAGCATGCTCCCGCCACGAAAACAGGACGTAAAGAAAGAAGGAAAAGGGATAAGTAAGAATGCCTCCCCCTAAACTATTGCACAGCTCTAACCTTCCTGTGGAAAAAAGAAACATTCTAAGTATGACAAAGAAAAAGTAGGAATATTTTTCGCCCGTCACTTCTCCCCAATAGCATAGGTCAGTTAGAGCTTTTAAACTGGAGCCGGTGGAGCATCTTCCTTGGGTTCGCTACTATCGTTGCTCTTTATGCCGTTGAACTTCCCAGTGGGGTCTAAACGGACGATCATACAACTCAAGTTGTCAGACGAGAACCTGCCGAGGGCATAGTCTACGAGCATTTTGCTGGCTTCTTGGGGATCCTGGATCTGGCGGACGAGGTCGACCGCTTCCTGGTCTGAACAGACATCCCAAAGCTATATAGTACTGTATTAGCCACCGTACAAGGGGGTGGATCAAGATATGGAACAAACCCCATCACAAGCGAGAATGATGAACTCATCTGCCTCGGGTTGAAGAACTGTCTCGGTGGTATAAGGGTGCCCAGTGACAAGCTCCTTCATATAGCTATCACCCAAAGCACGGGTTACAGCCAGAACCCCTGTACAGCAACAGAAGTTAGTTGTAAGCACACTTGAGCACATCTTAGATATCTTGGAGAGGGGGGTGGAAACCGACCATTGACGCGATTGTTCAATATGAGTCCCCCGGCGTTAGCAACACGTTTCCCTTCATTCTCATCACTTCCCTTATGATCATAACTTAATCTCAGGGCTTTGCCGTTCCTACAAAGAACAATTCTGGCATCTCCTACGTTGGCGGTATACAACACTCTCTGCCTCTCGGTTTGTTGAGCCGCAGCAGGCTTAGTGTTCTCATTGTTACCACTCCCATTCTCCTTTGGGGCCTCGGGAAGAGCGTTAGGCAATCTCCTTTCCTCCCATCTTAGGACCGCACAAACAGCTGTACAGCCGCTATTCTTGACAGGCAGTTTTTCCAACTGGCCGTCGCAATTTGTGAACGTGATATCAAGGAGCTCCGGTATGGGCGTATTGGGATTTTTCCGAATCGTTTCCTCGAGCACCAAATGTAGCTTCTTCCCGCACCAATCAGCTGCATATGTCCCTGCATGCCCATCAAAGATTGCAAAGTAGCCGTTGTCTGAGTCGTCAACTTGCTCTTCATTCGATAGGGATGAGTCGGTACCGGAAGCGGATGTGCCGGTTGAAGAAGAGGTTCCTGGGGGGTTGGACGCCGAGGTCTGCAAGAAGTTGTATAAGTATGAATGTGTATCCTCCATGGTCCTCCTGCACTTCTTGTTCTTATCCTCCGTCACCCCGACTCTAAATGTGCTCTTTGGCCCCGGCCTCGAGTCTCCGGCTGAGTTGTTATGGGGGCCAACGGGAACCGTGGCTGGGTCCTGTTTTATGACCTTTTCATATTCTCTCTCCTCATTGCTACTCCCCAAACCAGATAGCGAGTTTCTCGCGGATGCGATGAACGCTGAAGCCTTAGAGATAGATCCCCTCCTCTTTTTCTCCGAGGGCGGCGGGGTCACTGCGGCCGTATCAAGAGGCGGGGGAGCCGGAGGGTTAGTGGGTTTGGCAGGAGGCGATGCCTCTGCAGTATTGGTCGGGGGCGGGTTGTTGTTCCCGAACATCCTGGCGAATAAACCACCGCCGGAGCTGACCAACGTACGTCTCTTTCCAGCCAGCTTTTCCTAAAGACGGTCTTGGTGTCCGTAGTGTTTTGGTCCTGTCCGGAAACCGAGCTATCCGATTACCCGAGGGCTGGAATTGGAGGTTTTGGAGTAGTGGTTATTGAGTGCTTTTGCAAAGTTTGTGCCTGTTCGGTTACTCGGGTTGGATTAAGCTTATGCCCCCACCTCTAATACACCCATGGCGTGGGATTATGGACTTACCTTGGTAAAAGGCGATCAGTGTCCTGGGTCCGGAGAAGAAGCGGAGACAGAGTCTTGGGTCAGACAGCCTGATGATGACAAATGATCTAGGACAGAGGGAGCCAGTCAGTTTATCGGTGTGCTTAGGTATAAGGGCGGTTATTTTTCACCTCAGGCGGATGGGCGCAACAGTTTGAGCCGTTATCTGTGCGTGCCTATCCCTTGTCCTCTCTATTCCTAACTCGCACGTTCCACTTAAAACTCTGAGCCGGGGAAAGGGGAGCTCAAGGTAGAAAAAGGGTAGTAAATGATGCAAAAAGGTTTCGAAGGAGAGTTGTGTTTGGAGGAGTGATAATGGGCGTCGTTGATAACAGTTGAATTGGGGGGGGGGGGGGGGGGGGGGGGTTTTGAGGGGGGGGGGGGGGCGTATGAAGGGGAGGTGGGAGGGATGACGCCGCGGTGAAGGGGCAGGGCAGGGGCAGATCAGGCAGGTTTTGGCTGGCTGGTAACCCCCGATTTTGGTAACGCAGTGTATTAGTTCGACAGATCTGAGTAGGCAAACAAGCAGGAACAGGTCGCACTGGAAATACACGGCCCTTTTGTAATCTCTCCGACTGATTATTGTAATCGGGGTATCAGAGTCAGAGAGCCCGGTATAATATTTTGCAAATGGTGGCCGATCAAAGTGAAGTCCGAACGGCGAAGGGGGAAAATAAAAATAAAAATACCACCAGATCCTACTTGGATATGCGATACGGCGGCCCCAATACAAAAAATGCCCCTTGTGATTGTACCATCTGCAGAAGAAGAGATGGAGAAGCCTAAAGTTATTTTTGAACAGGAAGAAGCGAGAATACGGGCACGGCAGTCAAAGGAAAATTTCCATCCATTTCTTCACTCTTGATAATGGCTGTAACCGTGTCCAGGGTATCGCCCCCTAAAATACCGTGGGTTGAACAAGAGATCCCAAACCATGTTCTGATTGTATTTGCCATCGTTTCTTCAACCTTCACAACCAATACTATTACCAGCTGATCCTAGCACTTGGCCAGCCACTGAAGCGCAACAGTTCAGAGCTGTTTAGGCGCCCCACCGTTGCCATGACGTGATGTCCTACCAATCACGACCGAGCTCACTGCCTGAGCACATATGCTCTCACCTGGCGTGGGCCTGGGGTGGCTCTGGCCGGGAATGTTTCAGCAAGTTGTGGTGCGGGCCTGTGCTGTAAATAGTTTTATGCAGATGGTCTACCGCGCCCAATTTATCTGCAGACGACCTCTCATCGTGAATCACTCGTTTCTGCATCGTGTGACAAGAACGTATACTGACAGGCGGGTAGCCGAGGACTTTCTACCTGGTGTCGGGAGAACTGTGGGGCGAGTGGCGATTAGCCACTGAATCATATGTGGGTAGCCTCCGGTGCGCTGCTATTCATTAGGTTATCGTATTCTTGTAATCCCAGGCTAATGAGTGTTCGTGGCTTTGATTGTATGGCCGAGCGATAGATAGGCCCGCCTGCGGAAACACTATCTAAACCTTTTCCGAGGCTTACGGTACATGCAATAGATTTTTAGAGGTGACGAGCTATTATTAAAGGAGCGCTATGATTACTGTGCAATGATGCGCCTGAAGATACTCCTTTTGAAAGGCGGGACCGTAGGAACAGTTCCTCGATCGAACTTGCAGTAGCAGTACAGGAGATACTCGTATATACGGTATTTGGGGAACGGGGAGACCGAGCCTGATAAGAAGCTGACTTTGTGGGATGTGGAGCGCCTATCTATGAACCTGGTTGGCTCGGGCCTATCTGGAGTCACCAGCTACCCCCCCCCCATCAACGATGTGGCTGTGATGTGGGGAGACCCTGACCGTCGGAAAATTGATAGCAACGAAAATGGCCCGTGACCCCCCCTTACTCCGAGCCTCCGAACATAGTGGATCACTCGACACCTTTCCCTGGCAGGCCTGCCAGAGGGTGTGGTATCATACGGGCAAGTTGGATTAATCTTGTGGGAAAGGGCGATTATTGTGCACCTAGAAAAGCCTTAAAGTGGTTACATTTGCGCCCCAAGTGCGCCTTCCCGAGGCACTAGAACACGATTGGGGCAAGTAAACCGTTAGAAAGTCCAAACGCCGCTCCGCTCTTTGCCTAGCCCTTCCGGGTCACGGTGCGCAAATGCTCCATTAATTGCTCGCTGAGTTGATGCGATCTATAATAATCTGGGGATGAATTTATAGGCGATGTGGTTGCCCCTGTGATATTATTCCCGAATAATAAACGACAAAAGCTCATCAAGCGCTAGCATGTTAATCTTCTGGGGTAGTTCTTCTAGAATGCAGTTCCCACTTACCGCAGTAAAAACTCTTGATCTCCACCATCGGATTTTCTGCGGAAATCAGCCCATCAGCCCGCGATAGGATTGGTTTGATAAGCCAACGAGATTGCGGATCCCACGTAATGGAATCCAAAGCATCTAGCGGGCCGCTCTGGCTGTGTTGGTAAAATGCTAATCCTTCTCTAGAGCCTTTGGCTGAAAACCCGGAGGTTATAGGGCTGTCGGAGGCAGTGGATTTCGAGAGCTTTTGCGGTAGTGTATGTGAGATATCGATTACTCGAACAGATGTGGCTTTGCCATCCTAGTTCTCTAGAATTAATAACATCTAGGGCTACTATAGTTGATGATAAAAGGCACGGTACAGTGTGACGCCTTGATCTTGGCATCTCGTATTTAGGTAGAAGCAGAGAGGCTGCAGGGCTGGCCGTCGGATCAGAAGAATGCGGGCCCTAGGGTTGCACCTCCAAGCATCAGGCTTGGAGCCTAGAGGTGGGGTTTAAGGCATCTCTGTTGATGAGATATTAGCGGAGAATGGGTATTTCAGCAATTAAGATCAAAAGGAGGCGAAGGGAAAATAAGGGCTGAATCCCACCCACCCACCGTCACCAAGGCCAGAGCAACCTCGTGATCCCGAAAGTGTTTGGGGGTTGTTATGCTCATTCAAGCAAATATATGTTTCCGACCCTTCCCTCAGAGCACCTGCCCTGGCTGCCAACTACTATCCACCGGGGCTATTTTCACTGGGAGGATATCTACTTTTTGCAACACCTGGGTGGCAGATGATATACCAGTAGAAATACTCCTCCTCTCGCCATTTGTGGAATATCTCTAATATGCCTGGCCTGTATGGATGGTCATGCAGGCTGCGTAAAGGCCTATTAATTCTCTAGTCACAACGGCTGAACTGTGACCAACCCAATCCCAACGATAATACACCAAAGGCGGTGTGGACTATTAAAGTCGATCGATGAAAGTAGTGGAACCCTGGTTGAACGCATGCGTCCACTGATGAAATAGAAATCTATCTAAATTCCCAAGAGCAGCTCATGAAAAAAAATTATATATACCGCTCCTACTTTTTCTTATTATAAACACATCTCCCCACTAAAGGAGCTCTACACAACCTGAAAATAAAAACTTTCCGGAAGCCCGGAGTGAGTCCCTCCCGGACAAAAAAAAAGCAGAGTGAGATTGCATGACGCTCCGAAGACTGCCTCAACTCAGACGATACCCAGGGCCCAGAGCAACCTAGCATGTGAGCCACCAGGAATAACACACCAGCCGTGTGCCAGCATCCTCCGATAACTGCCTCTCTCTTTTTTATCCGTGCTTACTAGTACATTCAATTCCGCTCTTGACCGTCTCTCCACGTTTCAAATAGAGAGAGAACCAACACGCATCTACCCAGCGAATGGAGGACTTGGTGTCTAATCTGTAAAGATCTCGTCTATCACGTATTAATACGATATCCAGGGAATACCCGTGGCTTAACTTAGATTTTGACGGATCAGCCTTTTGGGGCGCAAAAACTGCCGAGATCTATGCATGCAGGGTATCATGGGAGGATCTGAGGTGGTCCAGTTGGGTTAAATTTGTCTGGCTACAGCTACTGTAGAGACCACTAGATTTTTCCCCAATTTTTTTATAGATTTTTCCACTGAATTTGAGGTTTGGAGTAACTTACAGAGAACTGGTTGCATGTCGATATGGACTGAGTTAATGCTTGGGTTTATGGAGCCGCTGATGATATTTTCTCGACGACGACGACGACGACGACGCAGCGTACTTCGCCGTCCCGGATAGCCAAAATCAAAAAAATCAAATCTAAAGAATCTGTCTGGGACAGCGAATTATCCGGGACAGCAGGTTAAGTTTTGGTGCAAAATTTTTTTAGAACCCCGAGAATCTCATCTGGGACAGCGGGGGATCCGGGAGAGTGAAATCCGGGACAACGAGGTGCGACTGTGGTCAATGACGTTGATCACAGGGATAGGGTTTAAAGGTTCCAGCTCGGTAACTTGGTGTGATAGTAGAAAGCCTACGAATACCAACACTCGAGCAGGGTTTCAAACACCTTACGGTACGCTACAGTATCATACTATAATAGCACATCGCACATGACGAAATTCCTTAAGGTTGAGCTGGCACGATTTACAATTTTTCACCATCAAATTTTTGCCATCGAATGAACCTCTGGTTGAGTTTTGGCCTAAAGCCCGGGCCTCCGAGATTTAAACCAAACCACGGGCCTAATTCCAGCGTCAGTTGAGGTATCGTGTCCGTACCGTGCCAGGGTCTGCAGCCTCCATTTTATAATGTCCTCCCCACCATGACTGCCATACAGTAACTGTGCCTTCCTCCCACCATCTACCCTCTCGTCTTTATCCTCACGCCCAGCGCCTCGGATTTCAACTTAATCCTCACTCTCCCACTTCGCGACCGTCGTCAACGTGGTGGTCCCAAGAATTGCGGTTGCCTTCTACGAAATTTCCCTCCTGCCACACGAACTCTGCATGGTAAGATAGCTTCCCCCGCATTTTATCCCGCACCGATGTCGACCCCTCCCCGCCCGCTTAGCACCTCCCCCCACCATATAAGCCATTTCTTGCTAAAAATCACTGACCATTTTTTCCCCGCTCCCCCAGAGTTATACATCTTCCCAACGCTCTGCTATTCAGCAGTTTATCGCCTTCACGGCATGCCCTGAGCGCACAGCTGCTAAGGTGCCTATACACATCTCACCCTTATCACCTATTCCTCCTCCTCCTCCTCCTCCTCTCTGTATTGTAGGGGCGTGTATGGCCTGGATCTAGCATGACGCAACACAGGAGGCAAAAAATAAAAAGGCAAAGGCTAACAAGAAATCGAACGAATGGTTCTGATTGGGGAGAGTCATAGTTCCTGAAGTCACATTCATGGAACGTTGAGGTTGCGGTTGACTCGTATGTCTTTCCCCATTCTTCTTTCCCCTTTCCTCCCCCCCCGAAATATTCCTTCTCCCTTTCGCCACCCCTCTCCCCCGCCCCACCCCCGCACTGGTTTTCAACCCTGTTCTCCTGCATTGCCCTTTCCACCCCTCCGCGGCGAAGTCTTGAGATTCCATTGCGAATTTGTCGTCTGGTTTTCCAGAGGGTTCTTCTGTTTTCTCACCTTCTGGCGGAGGATACGATCAGGAGGTGGAGGAAGTGGAGTGAAGTGAGGTCCAGTGCAGGGGGAGATATCATTTTCTGGTTGCTTAACTGGCACTTCTGTCGTTGTTTCGTTGCCCCCCCACTCCTTGCCGGCTACCGAATCATTTGCTGCGATACTCCTGTCTACATATCGCTGCCTAATACGAATATTAAGGCAGCAACCTTCCGCGTTGCTTAACATATCCTCCCCACCCGCGCACGTTTCTCATATCTATTGTCAAAACCTCGTCTTATTACCTACCACTCCGTCTCACCTGAACACGTCTCTATATCTCGAATATCCCTGATTCCTGTACCCCTCCAACGGGAAGGGGAGGAAACAGAGAACAAGATCAAAACAACGATAATAATTGTGATCCTAACATGTCTCGACGATTCAACAGGTACTTTACCTCGAATAATTCTTCTTCGACAATGCCATCCTCAGCTGATCCGGCACTGAGGAAGGTGTTCGACCAGTTTCGAGGTAGGATACAGCCTCCTCTCCCAATTGAAAGAAGAGGATGACAGCTAAAAATATGGAACCCTTCATCGCAGAACCCAGCGATCCGGAGGATACCATGACGGTTAACGGCGTCATGAAATTCCTTCCGGCAATCGGCGTAGGCCTCGAAGAGGAGACAGTTCTTGTCCTCGCGGAAGCCCTGAAAGCTCCAACAATGGGTGAATTCACACGGGAAGGATTCGTCGAAGGGTGGAAGGCTCTCAAGTAACCTCCCCCTCCCGTCCACTCACCTCCATTCCCCCAGGCTGACAAAAATAACCAGCTGTGACACGCTCGAAAAAATGCGAGCCAAGGTTCCCACGCTTCGTGCTTCCTTCACCAATGACGAGGCAACCTTCAAGAAGGTCTACCTGTTCACATACAACTTTGCCCGCAACCCCAACCAGCGCTCCCTCCAAATGGACACTGCGATTGAATACTGGAAACTCCTCTTTACCCATCGCTTCCAGAAGAACCTGGAGGACTGGATTGAGTTCTTGGAGACCGAGTACAAGAAGAGTATTGCGAAGGATACTTGGAATTGCATGTATGACTTTGTGCAATTTGCCGATAAGGATCCGGAGTTGAGGAGTTATGATGTCGATGGTTAGTCCCTCCCCCCTTCCCCTACAGTTAGTCGGTCATGGCGGGGTTAATCGATGGTGATGGTGATGGGGGGCAATACAGGCGCATGGCCGTCGATACTGGACGACTTTGTCCAATTCTCACGCAGGAAGAATGGAACAGAGCCACCCCCTCAGGAGGAAATGGATACCTCGTGAACTTCTTGGTGTGCTTTTGGTCTATTCATTTTTTACATTATCCCACTTTCCAACTCTGCCCCCTCTCTCTCCTAACTCGCTGCTACGAGCGGTTACCGTGTTTCTTCCTATTTATTATTTTCTGTTCTCTCTCTCTCCATATCCGTCCCCCGCCCCCCTCCCCCCCCCTCCCCCTGTTCATCATTTTGTAGGATGGGTATAGAATGATACTTACATTGCATGAGATTTCTTCATTATTCATACTTCATTGGTAGGTTAGGTTTTCCCCTGGGCCGTTTTTACTTTTTTTAAACACGTGAATGAGTGTGCCTTGGCAGTGGTGGTGGTGGTAGGGATCGAGATGGGGGAAGAAGAGGCTGCTTTGGATTCTATATAATAGCTATGACACGTTACTTGCGAACAGAATACCCAGCACTATGAAACAATGCTTTATCATACTCCTACTCGCCCCATTCATCTATTTGCCAAAATCCCACCGACTGCCCAGACCAAAAAATAATTTTAACTGACTTTGCATTTTCAACTCCTTCCCCCCCCAAAAAAAAGGAAATGGACCCCAGACCAAACTACCTACATCAGCCCCTCCCACATAAAGTCAAAGCAAAAACGGACATTCTCGAGTGACACCCCATGAGCCCATTACCGTTAACCTGATAAACTGACCGAATTGCAACGGAAATGTGGTGAAAGAAAGAGAGAAAGGAGGAAAGAAAGGATGATGCGCCGGTGGGTGAAGGGGTGATTGTCCTCCCTACCGTGAGGGGGAGGGAGAAGGGGTAAGAAAGAAACGGAAAGGAAAAAAAGGCACCCGTCTATGACCGTGATATGATGATAATGAGTAGTTATAACTGAGGAAGCCAAATAAAGTTAAACGGAAGAAGGTGGGAAGGGAGAGGAAATGATAATGAGTGGTCAACGCTGTATTGCTTCAGAGGAGTGAAGGAAGGGGGGAGGATAAAGTAAGAGTAAAGATATATCCAGCCAGCAAGAGCGTAATGGCTCGATTGGGTAGCACGGAACTGAACCAATGACAGACAAAACAGCCACAGACACAGTTGCCAAAGGAAGCAGGCAATAATGTCATGAACCTCATGGAATATCGTGTTAGGTGAGTAAAGAGTAAGTGGCTTAATAGCAGAGATGTGGAGTGAAAGATAAGTATGAATAGCCCCACCACCCAAACCGAAAACCGACAAATTGTAAAAACGAAGGGAAAAAAAGAAAGAAACCGCCCGCCCCTGACGCTGCCGCCACCATTACCATCATAACAGATAGCGTTTGATAAATGAAGTGGAAGGGGGAGGAATTATAGATGGATTTTGAACATGTTCGACTTCGCCGCGAGGTTTACTTTTGAGCATACCACGCAAGGCTTGTGTTTCGGTCTTGCTCCCTTCTTCCCGTTCTTCGTGAGTGCCGGGACGCGGAATGAGTGGACACATTTGCCGCAATAGCACTGTCACCCGGGGAACCTATTAGTTGCTAGACCTCAATCAAAAGCATGGATATAGAGATTCGCACATGACCACATTTAGACGCCCAGACCTGCTCTCGCGTCTCATCCGTTGATTCAACGCCTAGTTCTGTTTGGCATTCCGGGCAGACAAGTATGTCACTATCCCTTGGACTCCTGGTAAACCCTTCTCTAGCTGGCGGGGGCGCTTTGTAATCTATATTTCGAGCCCTGGCTGCGTCTTCAATCACTGGCGAGTCCTCGCGGATTATCCCAGGAGCACGTCGGCTGTAGTCTAATTGTCCGGGTGGTTGGAAACCGCGGTCTATTACGGGGGGGCGGCCCCTCACTGGTAGGTGTAGGTTGTTGATTGCTCGTGGGACAGCACCCCTAACGCTGTGGAGCATCTCCATGACACCGCGGGGGGGAGGGTAGTTAGCCCCCATTGGGTTGTATCCGCCCATAGCGCTCCTGCCAGAAGGTCCCGGTCCTACCACCCCTCCATGTCCCAGCATCGGGTCGTCGGCCTGTGGGTAGAATCGACGTTGAAAGGGGGCATCTGGTCCGACTTGGCTGTAGAGCGCATTGGGCTCAACCGGCCTCGGAGGTGAAATTCGGCGATGGGGATTTAAGAATATTCCGTTCCGGCCACTGACGCCCAACAAACCGTGCGCAGCATCTCTGGCGAGATATAGAGCCATATCGTCATCGTACTGCCCCACCCATTCAGCTTGACTAAATGGTGGTATAGGGGGAATCTGTGGCGGCGGAGAGTCCGGAAGAGCATCAACATCAATTACCTCGGTTCGACCAAGGTTGAGGGGAGGATGATGGCCAGGCCGCTCGGATCTCGGAAGTGGTGGGGGAGAGTCTGTTAGATCGATTACTGTTTGTGAGGACGAGGATTGGGGAGCTCCATTGCGGTTTGCTGGAGACGGGCGTTGTTGAGTTGGGTAACCCGGCAGAATCAAACCTGAACCAGCGATTGTTGTTGTGGTTGCGGTTGTAGCAGTGGCGACGGGGGAGGCGGAGGAGCCCGACGAGGGGCCTGCCTGCATTTGTTCCCGGCTTCGCTAAGGAGACAGAGGAAAGACAATTCGTGTTAGCGACTTTCAAACCTAACTGAGCGAGGAGTGTATAAGTGGCGAAACAAATGGATCGTTCAACGGACCTTGCGAACTCGTCCTGCGTTTGGAGGGGGTCGACGAGAATGTTCTTCCGACATGATTGGGTCCACACTTTTTGCGGAACCTTGTTCAGTGAGCCTTGTTCAAGATTCTGTGTAGCAGCAGTCAGATGTATCTTCTCCTTTGGTGGGAAAAAGTGGTGAACTTGAGGAGAGCGAAGAACGTGAGAGAAAAGATTAGGGAGTTAGTATGGTGGAAATAAATGAAGGAGAAGGAGGAAGAGGGAGAGAGGGAGGAGATGGTGGGGCGGAACAGACGTCGGTGCCCTGAGAGGGTAGAAAAGATTGTTGTTGTGTCTCGAGAGTGTGAACATATTACCTACCGGTACAGGTAGACCTTGAGGGCGCTCGAATTACGAATCTCTAGGGCCAATCCGCAGAGGAATAAACAACTGCAAGTACAACCTACAGCAACAAGGTCAGTAATCTGAGTCCCATATTATCGTATATCAGCCTCATAAAGAGTTTTGCGAGGTTGACGGGAATGATGAGAGGTGTGAAGCTCAATAGATGCTGGACCTTTAAGGGTACTTCGCACGAAGTTTTAGCGTAAACGACGGGTTGCAGTACGGTACAAGTGGGAGCTTTTTTCTCTCTCTCTCACGACACCAATTAATCACCCCTTGCGACAAAAGGGTCACAGGGGCACAGTACACCAGCCTGGATACAGTATCGATAACGGGTATTCCTGGGGCAAGAACCGTATATTGGGATATAACATTTGTGGCAAAAATTAAAATTTCGTTGATAAACGGTACTGAGGGATGAGTTGATGGTGATGACGGTTGGGCCCTGGAGGCTGCTGTATTTGAGGAGTACTTACTCGTACAGCACTAGTACGGTGCTATGGTGGGGCAACAACAGAAATCGTATGTTACAAGTGATCACCGCAGAAAGCTTTCTCAAATCTATGGTTACGGTCCTAGATTCTAGCATGATGGAGCGAGCCGAGACTGGAAGTTAACCACTTTAGTGTATACCTTTGTCCTAAGACAGCCATGGAACCCCCTCGAAAGCCTAAAGGCTGTAGAAGAGTAGGAGAGAGGATTTCTCCGTTCTTATAATACATGTAGCGTCACAATTTGCTCAAAAATGCAAACCGAACCCCGAGAAAGAATAGGGTGAAAAAAGGAGAAAAGAAAGAAAACTGTCTTGTAACGCTGCCTTAATGCTACAGGTGAAAAGAGAAGAGCGGTTGCCAGATTTTTAGTAGAAAAGAAAGGAAAAAGGAAAAGAAAGAAAAAGGTACAAGCTGATCTCCCTTCTGGTATTATCATCCTTCTCTGATTCCCAACCAGGTCAAAACTCCTTGCGAATCGACCGCCACCAAACTCGCCGCACTATCACCCCATGCAGTGGAAACAGCAGAGACGGCAGTTCTAAGAGGTTCAGACCAAGATTTAGTAGATTTCGAATAGGCCTGGACACTGATTCCGGCTTGACCACCGGTTGCAAGGTATTGGCCGGTGTAATCCCATTTGACCGCGTCCACTTTGCTACCGATTTCCAGAGCCTTGGTTTGAGTCATCTTTCTCAAATCCCAGATCTGAACATCGGTCCCGCCCTTCAAAGCAATCGCCAACCAGAACCCGTTTTCGGAGAAGCTCATAGAGGAAACAGTACCACCGAGCTTGAAATCTGCGCCAATAACAGTGGTGCGGATGTCATAAATAAGAGCGGAATTCCCGGTCCCAGTCGCGAACAGATGCCCATCAGGATGGAAGTCAGCAGTGGAGATTTCTACGGAGATGTTAGAATCGTCTATGTGCCTAAATGTATAATCAACCCAATAGGCCATAGAGCATACCATCTTCCCCGTAGGCCTGAATAACAGGTTTCGAGGCCTCCAAATCGTAGACAACCCAGCTCTTATCTTCGCCGACAGAAGCCAGAAGATCATCCCTAGGGTGAGTAGCTAGAGCTTTTAGCCCACCTGAATGGGCTTTAATAGTAGTACTATCACTTCCTTGTTGATCCCATATCCTTAGAACACCGCCTGTACTTGCCGTGATTGCATTTCTCCCGGCCCAGGCGACATCAACAATAGCGCCGTCAGAAGCATTTAGGATAGTTGCCATATCCTCCCGAGCAAGCGAGTAAATTCCAGAAGACCCGTTAGCTCCACCAACAAGCGCGAGTTCACTGGTAACATCGAGATCAAGGGAGCTAGCGCCAGAAAATGGTGTTTCCAGTGTACGAAGGGTCTGGAAAGTCGAAACGCTCTCCGCATCCGCCCAGCCTTGGGGAATAGCACGTTTCCTCCTCGATGCAGACAATCTTCAACGCTGTTATTTACCATTCCATCCTTCAGGAAGAGGCGACGGGAACATACTGTTTCATGGTCTCATCAACTTTGTCCCTAACGAAATTTGGAAGGCCATCCTTATCGACTTCCATTTCGTCAGGGCCACGACTTGATCCCGACCCCGTAGCAACAGACAATTGCGCGAGTGCCTCTCTCGCCTCATCCCGCTCTTTGGTAACCCTCGCGATAACTCTAACCGCCGCATCATTTTGGTAAAGTGCAGTTGTGAGTTCTTGCCTAACCTGGACAAGCTGGCTACGCAGCTTGTGAGTCTCAAGCATAATGGAGTCCCATTCGTCTTGAAAGGAAGTAAGTAGTGCGGGTATGGAGGTGAGTGTAGGAGGTCTCGGACGGACAATCTTTGAGGCTGCAAAGTCAAACGTCAGTGAATCAACACCAAAGGGGACGGAAATCATAGAAACAAATTGGAAGAAAACAAACAAACATTTAACTTCAATCAGATCAGCAGTATTTAAATCTTCGCCACTGACAGGATCGGTGCCATGCTCTTCAATGTAGGCCTCAATCAAGCGCTTTTCAAAGAGACTACCAGATTTCGATGAGACGACGGGAGCAGTCGGCGCTTCTCCGGAAACTAGAAAAAACCCATAACAATTAGCAATTGATTCTCCATGTAAAGAACATCAACCGACGCGACATACTTGCACAAAACATTATGTTTGGAGTTGATGGGTGGAGGGTTGTGAGGCAGTTGGGGATGTTACGAAGAGTTCGCGGCCGAGTCAAGGAGTTTCGGGGGATAGACCCAAGCTTTCGTGTCTGTGAGCGAACAAGGGTATTGTTGATTTTTCTCAGCCTCACGAGGGGTCTCGGACCGGATGAGCGCTCCGTGAGGCAGCACTTTCCGAGAGGCTTGGCAAATATTTGCAAGTATCATATGATATTAATAGTCTTGGTTGATTAGTATGGTTAGGGAATTCTGTAAGTAGACATTCATTTCACTGAATTAACAGTATATTAACTTGCCAAGACTGATCATTTTTTAGGTTAGAATATTGGCAAATATCAATTGACAGTCTTTGCTCCAGGAGTAATTAACCCATCCTAAACATTCCCCCGCTTCTACCCAAATTTTAAACCCAAATAACCCCATTAAAACCTGAGACCTTCCTATTTTCTCTTCATTAGTGTGTAGAGGATCACCCACCCTATCACCTAATAGAGCCATAGATTCTCATTAAATTTAGACTTGTGGTTGAAAATCCTTTGGTGGTTGAAGATGGATGGACAATACTGTATTAGTTTCTTGGCAAAGGGCTCCGGCTACCGAGTTCCTTATGATACTACAAAATTTAGTGCCAAGCCATGCCTCGCGGAGCGCTCTGGTCTATATCTTGGCGATGACTGAGAGCTTGGCATAATTGTTTTGGCTTGTCAGGTTTACTATCATTACCTCAACTTGGCAATGGGCTTAAAATTTGATTGTTGTTACTGCGGCTGTTGGGGCAGGTACGATTTGTTTCTAAGTCCTCTGTAAGGTATGATACAAAAGAACAGGTTGTTGAAGTAGATTTGATGGTTTTCTCAGGCGTAGTTCCGTTGAGAAGGCTTCCTCCAACAAAGCTTTAGCCCTCCTGTGCTCGTTTATAGGCCACCAGATATGACTTCAAGCATAGCAGCAGGGTGACCGTTATTACACCTAACTCACATTACACTCCCACAGCCTACTCCCTTTCAAGAGCCAACTATCTCGGCCGCTGCATTTGCCCAATGCTTAGAAGCCTCAGGTAACTTTTGCTTCACGAAACTCGATGCATGCCGGCCAAGGCTATATGCGCAGTGCCGACTGAAATCTTCTTGTTCAAAAGCGCAGAAACCAATCACATACCCAACTGTCGACACAAGACCCGGCGAAATTGCTATCACCAGTAGTCTGAATCCGATCTTCGGCAACACCGAAAGTCTCAACCATAGCAGACTGTCGTAGCAACCAAGCAACATGCTTAGAGTAAAAATAAGCCTCGCCCAGCCAACTTGGACACCCCAGCACACAGCGGCTGGAATACGATACCCTGTGTAACATCCCACTCGGGCCAACCAATCCAGCGATGTCCAAACCTTGTAGCTGAGCCGTCTTCGAGTAACGGTATTCCTTATCGTGAAGAAAAATAATGTATAAACACTTGAAAACCCCCTACCCCTCCCCAAGCCATTCCTTTCTTCCACCACAGACACCTTGGCATTATGGCACCCCCAAAAGCCCTCATAATCGGCGCCGGCATAACCGGCCCCGCAACCTCGCTCCTCCTGCACTCTCTCGGCCTACAAGTCACAATATACGAACTCCGTCCTACCCCCTCCCCTCTCGGCGGGGCGATAAGCCTCGCCCCGAACGCCCTCCGCATCCTTGACAAACTTGGTGTCTACGAAAAGTTAAAAACCCTTGGCTGCAGCGTTTCGACAATGCAAATGTTCTCGGCAAGCAGTGGGAAGGCCTTGGGCAGTATGAGTTTCGGAGATAAGTCTCGGCACGGATATGAGAGTCTACGCGTGCCCAGGCGAGAATTACAAAACGTGCTCCTGGAAAGAGCGGGGGAGCTTGGCGTTGAAGTCGTATTCGGGAAGAAATTGGTGGAGGTGGTGGAACAGGAAAATGGAGTAATTGCTAAGTTCGAAGGCGAAGAAGAAGGGGTGACGGGGGATTTACTCCTCGGCTGTGACGGGATACACTCCGTCGTTCGGAGTGGGCTGGTGCAGAGTGACAGGCTCCTTGTGTACACTGGAGTCGCTGCGTCTTATGGTATTGTCAAGAAGGCTGCGCTCACGGTGCCGATTCCCTTTGATCGGACAGGGTTTTTCAATGGAAGATGTGGGTCGATTATCGTTAGCTATTGCGATGCGGCCATGACGGAGGTCTATTGGGCAGCTGTTATGGAGGTACAGGAGGAGGAGTCGAGGGATGGATGGAGGACTGTGGGTGAAGACAAAGAGGCGGTGAAGAGGGATGTACTGAAGAGGTTTGAAGGGAGTGCGGTAGGGTGTATTAAGGAACTCATTGAGGAATCGGAGGACATCTATTTATACCCTGTGTGGAAGCTGGAACATGGCGGGAATTGGCATTCCAAAAGATGCGTGTTGCTTGGGGATGCTGCTCATGCGGTGTGTTTCCTTTTTCGCCTCCCCTCTTATCCTTTAGGAAAAGTCACTGAGTGGATAATATAGATGCCGCCCCACGGAGGAAGTCAAGGCTTCAGTCTTGCATTAGAAGATGCAGTCGTTCTTTCTCGCATCTTCGAGAAGGAAGGGCTAGACGACCTAGAAAAGGTATTTACTCGATTTGAGGAGATTAGAAAGCCGAGGGTGGACAAGATTTACCTCCAGGCGAACAAGAATTGGGGGGGTATCAAGGACATCGGATGGTTTGCGAACATGGTCAGGGAGTTTTTTATGTGGATTTATCTGATATTTTTCGCAAAGAGTTTGGAGGAGTCGTATATGTATGATGCGTATAAGGTGGAGATATAGTTCCTATACTATACTTTGCCTAGTTAAATGCCAGTAATTTCACTTGGAATTAATAGCTATTGCCACGAAAGTTTCAAAACAGTAAAATCTTCTTCCCACTCGATTTTCGTGACGTCCGGCCTACACAGGCCCTAGGGTTAGGGCCTCCCTTCAGCCACTTCTTGGCAACAATCCAACCCGCTAGGCAACCCGGTGAGAAGGCCTATCAGCGGAACTAACTGAGTTCCACCCCACCAACTCCAATTCCAACTCGCCAAATACTCTACCAATCACGACAGAAAGAACAGCAACGAAAAAGAGACACGAAGAATGTCAGACGCCGACGATACGAGTCCGATTCAGGAGCCCCTTGACCTTGTCCGCCTATCCCTCGACGAGCAGGTATTCGTCAAACTACGCGGAGATCGGGAATTGAGGGGGAGGTTACATGTTTGAACTCCCACTGTTTCTGCTTGGGGAGTTATATTACAATACAAAATGCTAAGGGAGGGGGGCTAGGCTTACGACTCCCATTGCAACCTTGTCTTGGGAGACGTTGAAGAGACGATATATGTTGTCGGCGATGATGAGGAGGACGATAGTGTTAAGGTTCGTTTGTGTTAGGCTGGGGAGGATGCAACGATGATTTGGAATGGAAACTGACAAAGTTGAGGTGGATAGACAATCAAAAAACAGTCGGAGATGTTGTTTGTTCGAGGTTTGCTTCACCTTTTTCTGAAGTATGGAAGGGGGAGCATAAAGCTGATGATTAGAATTGGATCGCAGGGGACTCGGTCGTTTTAATATCACCGCAGGCACAGTCATAATACCTTACTTTAATGAGATACGATTGGGGGAGCGAGCTACTTGGGGGAGGGGGCTAGAATGGAGATCATTGCATGGGCTTTTTCCTACCAATTCCGCTGGAATATCTATCTACTGGACTTCATACGGGGAATGCTTTTTTCCCCCAAACTTCCAAATTTGAGAGCGAAATAGACCCTTTTTAGCTCTTTGATTACAATGAATGGATATAACGTGGATAAACTATAACTCCCCAAGATTGCTCATTTTTACCAGAAAAAATAATGCCTCCGATCATATCATAACTTATTATAGGACACCAGCCCGTTTCATTACCGCTTGGAAATCACTCCTACGGAAAGGGTCAGCGGTGGTTTGAGATCGTAATGGGGCCTACCAACAGGTCCACGCCTTTACTGATCTCCTTTGTGCAGGCTACCGCGAGCATCTCTCTTAACTGATCGTCTGTGACATCTTCTTTGAGTCGCTCGGCAACACGCCTCAAGTGCTCCATAGTGATGGGACCGGGTTGACCGGCAGTAAATATTTGGAATGCTTTCTCGGCTTCTTCGTGGACGTCTCTGTCTATATCATAGGTAATCGTTAACGCCCACCGCGCCTTCTCCGACAAGGGATAGGAGGGGTAAACCTTTCAACTTCAGCGACGCGACCGGTAGAAACCTTTCATAAGTAACCCAGCCCTCGTCATCCGGGTCGACAATTTCGAGTATCTCGTTCAATTCCTCTTTTGAAGACTCGAATCCCATGCCACTGCGGTATTTTCCCGGTCATTATGCGGTCCTGGATAGGTATAGTATATAGGACCAAAGCTCACATCAAGACTCTCCTAACGTCCTTTGTGGCAATCACTTCCTCACCAACGTCCTCTGAGGTCTCCTCATCAACGTACATTGACCACACCTCTGCGACCTCTTCTTCCTCTTCAGGCGTTAAATCTAGCTCTGCTACCAGTTTTGAAGCTCTGCTTGCGCGAGAGCGTTTCTTTGGGGGCTGTGATTGATGTTATGTGTCAGCCGTCGGATATCCATATAGTGGCAAATAGCATAGCGGGCGAGAAATACCATTTTGTGTGGTTGGTATTATACCGGAATTGTTTATTGTGAAGTCTGATGCGTCTACGAGACAAACCACCGGGCCCGGGCCAAGGAACATTAGCTTATGATTGAATTGAGGCAACTGCGAGGGGACTTGCTTAGAAATCTTATCTTGATTAGATAAGATTGGTGGGGTTGGATTTCAAAGGAAAATAAAATTTCAAAATTTCCGCCCCTCCATTCGTTCTTTCGCAGCGCCGTTCCTCAACACCACAGTGGCCACCTCAAACTACTACTATAAAATAGGAAAAAATGGATCTAGATACAGTCCAACTCCCAATCTCCGCCGGGAGGACTCCCATAGCAACGTACGCCCCCTCTCACCCTCCCACTTCTGAGTCCAAACGCTAACGCAGAAACAAGAGTCCTCTGTGCAACATGCGGTGCCCCAATCGACGGTTCAACTGGTGTGGCAATGTGCTACGACTGCATAAAACTCAACGTCGACATCTCCGACGGGATCCAGCGTGAAGCCACGATCCACTTCTGCCGCGGGTGTGATAGGTGGTTGCAGCCGCCCAGTCAATGGGTCTCCGCAGCGCCCGAGAGCAGAGAGCTGCTTGCGCTGTGCCTGCGGAAACTGAGGGGCCTAGCGAAGGTCAGGATCATAGACGCTAGCTTTATTTGGACGGAGCCCCATTCGAAGAGGATTAGAGTCAAGATTACGGTGCAACAGGAGGCGTTCCAGAGCACAATTTTGCAGCAGAGCTTTGAGGTTGAGTACGTTGTTGCGTACCATCAATGCCCGGATTGTGCCAAATCCTTTACTGGTATGTAGCCTTTGCTTATGGTGGGTGCATGGGTATTAACGGTGCTTTTATAGCGAATACTTGGAGGGCCTGCGTGCAGGTTCGGCAGAAGGTTCCTCATAAGAGGACATTCTTGTACCTTGAGCAGTTTATTTTGAAACATAATGCTCACAAGGACACCATCAACATTCGGGAGGTTAAAGATGGGCTCGATTTCTATTACTCGCAAAGGAACCACGCTACGAAGATGGTGGATTTCCTAGGAGCGGTTGTCCCGGTCACAACGAAGAAGTCTTCTGAGTTGATTTCGACAGATATTCATACTAGCACTAAGTCATATAAGTTTACATATTCCGTTGAACTGGTTCCTATCTGCAAGGACGACCTAGTGTGTATCCCGATCAAGATGGCAAGATCGCTGGGAAATATTTCGTAACCTCCCCCCCAAACCGTTCCGAAGGTTGCTGCTTACAATCATGCAATTAGTCCCCTCCTCCTCTGCACCAGAGTCGGAAACTCCATCCACCTAATGGACCCCAACACCCTACAAGTAACAGACGTGCAAACATCCGTCTACTGGCGTGCTCCCTTCTCCTCTCTCGCAGATGTACAAGAATTGGTAGAATTCATAGTCCTAGACATTGAGCCTTTGGGCCCGACCCACGGCCGCTTCGTCCTTGCAGACGCACAAGTTGCCAGGGCATCTGACATGGTCTCCAACACCCAAAGCTACCTCGTATGCACACACCTTGGTGGCATCCTGCATCCGGGCGATTCAGTCCTCGGCTATCATCTCAGCGGCGCAAACTTCAACAACCAGCAATACGAAGAGCTGGAGCGCACAGCACCAGGCCAGATTCCAGAAGTCATCCTGGTAAAGAAGAGTTATCCGCGGAAGAAGAAGAGCAAGAACAGGAACTGGCGTCTTAGGCGTATGGCCCGCGAGGAGTCAGATATGCTTCCAAGGAAGCAGGACCAGGAGCGTGCTGAGAGGGACTATGAGATGTTTCTTAGGGACGTTGAGGAAGACACGGAACTTAGGGCTTCATTGGCATTGTATAAGAACACGAGGAAGAATCAACCTAAGACGCAGAGGATGGAAGGTGTCGAGATGGAAGGTGTAAGGGAAGAAAGGGCACCGCCGGAGAGCGAGATGGGACAGGATACCGAGGATGATGACGGTGATGATGGCGGTCCTCCGGAGATTGCGGTAGACGAGTTATTGGATGAATTTGAGGAAATGCATGTACAGGACTAATTAAAAGGTTGTTCCTAGACTGGCTTTATATTATACGAAATTTATCTGAGGGAGTGGGAGTTTCGTGTGGTCTTGTATAATATCTTGCTTGCTCTCTTCTCTTCCCCTCTCTTTTATTATCTTCTAGTTCTACCGGCACTTGTTGGGGCAACTGGATCGGGATCCTTTTTTTCCCCTCTTTTTCCCCTTTCTTTCCCCTTCCCTTTTCCCTTTTTCTTTTCTTTCTTTCCCTTCCTTCTTTTTTTTGATTGCTTTGATGCATTTGTTCGCTTCCCATTTATCAAGCATGATAGCGGCGCATTCATCCTTTTCTCTACTTGTACCACAGCCAATCCCACGACATGACAATCTTGCTATCGGGTTGCCATGGATCACCGGTTCGCTTCGCTTTTTACCCAATACAAGCATTTCAAATTCCCAGTCAGCTCAGACTTTAATACAGGTTACCGTATTTACTCGCCAGATCCACCATCTACGGTCGGGCCCCTCTCTCCTTCACAATCCGAGACAAAACACCGCAAGAAGGAGCGGTGTTTTCCCGTCACAGAATAGCTTACCTAAGCTGAGTCCGGGGGATCCCATTAACTGGTATTAGTAATTTTGTTAACCCGTTCTTCTAAACCTACCGTAGTTTAGACGGTGATTTCTATAGTGCCGGTCACCAATAACCTGGGTATCTTTTTCGTGAAAAGCGTTCCCAACTTTGAAGGTCTACTACTCCACCAAAATATGACCCATATTTCTTTTAAGAGTGAAAATATATACTACTTGATGTGCTCTATTAGTGGTCGCTCTTAAAACTGTGAAAAGAGAACTGGTTGTGGAGTTATAAGGGTTTGAAGTTGGAGAGTTTTGCCTAATTTTCTCCAATATTCCTCATATTTTTTGATTAATAAGCATTAAAATTGCCTAAAATGGTAAATGCACCTGTTCCAGTTACCAAATTCGGCATCTTGGCATGATTATTTAGCACCCAAATGAATGTTACAGTACCCAGATTATCGATGACCGGCACCATACCCTATTAAGATCCCCGATGGTGGATCTACTTGTAGCGAGTAAATACGGTAATGTATCCCTTTCATTCCTTACTTCCCCATACAGTACCTACTCCACTCAGGATAATACCGTACCGTGCTACACCTGGCGGAAATATCAACATCCGGGCTTTACCGCCCTATTATCGATACCCCAATCCAGGTCATCGAGATGAGAGATGCAATATCGACCCATGTGCAGGTGCTTGGCCTACTGCATTTGCACTTCCCACTGACCTGCCACTGCTGGCTCACTCGACAAACCCCCAAAGTATGATACCGTATCCGGACGATTTGGCACCAAGATGTCCCGATTTAGATTTAGACCCCTGAATCTTGGCGTCAAGGCGTTTTGGTCACTTACGAATCGCTAGGTAACAGACGGTACTTGCTCCCTCGCTTGGTAATTTACATTTGCAAAGGACCCCGATGAAGATGGGCCTACCCGTACCTTGTATGCAGCATTATATAACTCATGGGTGTGATGGCTGTCGCAAACGGTTCCACATACTGTACTGCACTCTGCGGTGTTGTGAATAGTAGGGTACGGTACTCGAGTGGTATCGCGCTGGAAAGACAGCATAACGAGTTGCTGTAAAAAAACAAGCGAAAGAGAGACAAAGCGTACAGGTGCAAGGATGCCGTAGGAACCATTAACCAAAACAAACAAGGATGCACAGTATCTGGCTGGTCAACCTTAAGCAACTGTTCCTTACCTTCTTGCAGGAAGTTGTACGTAACTCCTACAGCGCAAAAGCGGAATCCAGCGGACCGCACAAGTGTGTGTCGCCTGTCGTGGTGAGGATATTGTTGCTGCGTTGTGTTGTGGGGTTGGAATTTTGGCTTTGGAGGAGATTAGTATGGGGTTTGTGTGGGTGAGTTGTGGGCTATATTTGGAAAGCTGGCTGGCTGGAGGTGGAAATGTGGAGGAAGGGAAGGGAACCGTGAGGTTTGTGTATAGTACTGTACAACCTGGATGCTAGCTGCTCGAGTACCATGTATACCGCCGGTAGTACCAGCACTTGTAGAGTAAGGACGGGATGGGTGGGTTGGAGTGGGCTGATTGGGGTTCCCCGATTCGTAGGGAGCGACGACGAGGAGGAGGAGCAGGAGGAGGAGGAGGTGGTGGTGGTGGTGGTCGTGATGGGTATAATAAGTAAACCCGCCCTCCCTTCTCACTCCAATTCTTATACTTGTGCTAGACGAGTCCCCCGAGTACTTGCTACGACATTCTAGTACCGTTTCTCTCACGTACTTGATATCCCACCCTTCCCCTTCCTCCTACGTTCCTCCCTTTCATCAATTACCACACCACACACGTAGCCACACGAACGTCAACGAAAGGAAAAAAATGCGCTTCACGTCCCTAACGACCCCCATCCTTCTCATTCTCCTCCCCCTCCTGGCCTCCGCCGGTGGACCTCCCGCCTGCGCACTCACCTGCGTGCAGAAGTCCCTTGGTTCCCAAACCGCCTGCGGCAAACCGCGCGACATGGAAAAGCGTTTAGGCGAACACTTGCCCTGTCTATGCAAGGACAAGATCTTCCTGGCAGCGTACGATAACTGCATTGTTAGTTCTGGCGATTGTAAGCACTGACCCAATCTCGAGGATGAATGGCGGGGCTAATGGGTTTCTAGGCAAAGGCACAGATATCGAGGATGGGAAGGGCTGTAGAAAGTATATCTGCGCTGGGAAGGAGTAGTTCTGAGATTGCTGGTGGAAGGGAGGGGTGGGGGGGGGGGACGTCCACGATGGAGGGAGATACATTTGGAGGTTTCGATTATTATGGGACTTTCTTCCCTACTACGACCGTTATGGTGGTGGTAGTTGGAGGTAGTCCAATCTAGCCAAGTCGCTGTTATAAAATCTTAAAATCTAATAACATTATTATACATACCAAGCATTCGGCCAAGCGGCCAAGAATCATCCACTTTCTGGTACAAGTAGATCCTGTCTCATGCCCAGAGATCCCCACGTTTGAAGTTCTTCGAGAAGCCGCCCGTTACAAGTATCCTAATACATACATGCATGTACAGTACTTGGCGATTCATAAAGTATTCGGATGAATTGGCGAATTGTTTAGGTATTTACTGGGACATCTTGGCGCCAATTCAGCGAGAATACTTTATGAATAGCCAAGTATACAAGTACCCGTCCGGTATCAGGCACCCAAGCAGAGCGATCATAAAAATTGTTGATCCTAAATTACCCGTGCGCACCCGATGACCCATACCAAATTCAAAGTTCTTTAAATCTAGATCTCAAACAGAAATAGGCCCAGCCAAGTAAGTTAGCTAAAACAACGAACACCTATTAGCAAGCTACTCTGTCCGGATAACACTATTCCTACTCCTCCTCCCCCCCAGAGCATCCTGCTCTGCCCGGGAGAATCCGAGGCTGATGGGAGATTGCGGATCTAAGTAAACTCGAAGGGTTTTCGCAGCGCTGTGCTCGAGTACTAGTACCAGCAGCCAGCCTCTCCCCTTTCCCCCCTTAGACTAATGCAATGTGCCAACTCTGCGAGGGCTGACATACTAGTAACTGCACGGTACTCCCCACCCGCGAATACACACCGACACAGTACAAGTAGAGTACCTATCACCAACACGCACATGCAAAGTGAGTGTAACCAGAGAATGGAATGGAAAAGAAAAAGAGGAAAATGACACCCTGCATATTCACGCTGTCTTACTACGGTACGGTACCTACCGTTTTGCAACCGGAAGTGGCAATACTTGTAAGTGATTGATTAATACGAAGTATTATTAATCCGTGATATTGTGATGTGGGCGCGGGTAGGTTAACTATCGCTTGAGCGGTGTGGAAGGGTAATAATAATAAAATTCTTCGAGTCATTAGGTTTTTGCTGCTGGACCAGCCGAAAGTAGCAGCTAATACCAGATAGCTGATGGCGGAATTGGAAAACCCATTTTTTTTCAGACTAGGACTGACTGACTGACTGGCTCTGGCCGGCGGATCGCGAAATCTGGTCCGTTCCGCGTCTGGCCCGCCTGCCTGTTCTACTGTAGTGACGAATTTTACGGTTACACATTCGCCCGTGGGATAGTGCTACTTGTACGAGTGCGGTGGCTGTTATTGTTCTGTGCGTGTACTAGCCAATTTCAAAAGTATCCGGACACCTTGGCGCCAAGACACATACAAATCCGCGCCAAGGCGTCCGAATATTAAAGAAATTTTCTAGTACTGTACCAGCTGATAGATATTGTAACCGCGGGGCAAAATTTTCAATTTTCCTGTCCTCCCCCCCTCCAGCATTCATTCATTGGGGTTGAAAAAATCGTAATGAGTATCTTGGGCCTTGGAGTGCTATCCTCGACCCCCTGGCTAGGGAACTTGATGTAGGGGTTGGTCTTGTAGCTTGACTTGGTGGGTGTGGGTGGGTTGGGCGAACTGAACTCTCCGAATGTTGGCGGTAGAATATAGTAGTTCCCGAGCTGGCACCGCGCAGCACCGTACTAAAGTACGAGGACAAAAAGATTCGTCCGATACTGGTTTTAGGGCCAAATTTGACATTTTCAAACCGACAATTCCCAAGACAACCAATTCCTTTCTACTTAAACAACCATTTCTCCATTCCCTTGTGATATTTAAGAGTTTTGTAACTTTCATTATATTATCTACGGATTTTCTAATACACAGCCAAATTTTTGTGGGTTCTCACAAAAATTGTGGCCTGAGGGAGGGTGGCGAAATCGGCTACTTTTGGTGTAAAATGGGCATCGGACGATTCTTTTTGTCCCAGTACCGTACAATACAGATGATGACAATAATAACCAAGAGTTGAAGTTGAAGTTGAAGTCTTGGTACAGGTCACTACACTCCCGCTAACAAAGCCTTCGCGGAAATAGAGGCACATAACCATACCGCGGCAATTTCTCCCTTGGCGGCAACAAGACCACTGGCACAACATTTTTCCCGGACTCAACAATAACGCCTTCATCACTGCCTTGCTTGACATCTACTGTACTCCCATAAGAAATACAAATACTATACACGCAAACTCTACGCCTACCACTTAACATGACCACCATGTGCCATAATAATCACATCCGCCAATCACTCCGGGCACGCCATCCACAAAGTCAATCTAAACCATGCTACCCCGCATAATTCGATCTGCACACGTTTGCCAGAGCCTTATTTCTGGCATCCTTCGCTTTTCGTTTCTGCCAAGGCATTCCCGCGGTACTAGCACTATACTCGTACAAGTGCCATGGGGGATGTTTTCGCACACACCACTTTGTGACCTCACCAATTTTTACCATTTTTTTGCTGGTAAGCCACTTTGGTGTGTCCGAAAACATCACCCATGGCACTTGTACAAGTACCTCCCTTCCCGAAAAGAACTTTGGAAACGGGGCTGTACAGTACTCGTACAGTGCAGTACTGTGCTAGTTAGTACCCCAGCTAAAATTAATTCAATAGGGGAAATTCAATTCCACCTTCTCGATGGGAATGACAGGAACGATGTACGGTATTGCTTGTATGGGGGGGGGGGGGGGGGGGGCGGAGACTCG
>Ga0307517_10002663_pt1 | contig 28525 bp, 30 predicted proteins | sample 23_EM_MG_FD_194515 | JGI IMG/M metagenome (GOLD analysis project Ga0307517, IMG submission 194515) | Populus trichocarpa ectomycorrhiza microbial communities from riparian zone in the Pacific Northwest, United States - 23_EM | ecosystem: Host-associated > Plants > Roots > Unclassified | place... | reverse complement strand
CGGATCGGCCGGACCCCGACCTCTTCCTGACGGAAGCCGGTGCATTCGAGGACTTCGCGGACGCGGTCCCGTCCGAACTCGTGCTCATGGTCCTGGAGGTCATCTCGACCACCCGGCAGGCGCGGAAGCGGGACTTCGACGAGAAGCCCGAGATCTACGCCCGTGGCGGCATCCCCGTCTACGTGATCGTCGACCCGAACGGGTCGGGTCAGATCCACGTCCTTACGTCACCTGATCCCGTCCGCGGCCGGTACCGCGACTCGCACATCGGTACCTTCGGCGAACCTGTGAGGCTGCCGCCGCCGGTGGGTTTCACCCTGGACACCGGCCGATTCCGTCCGTACCCGAAGGACTCCGAGGACTGAGCCGGCTACGCGGGAGCGAAAAGCACCGCATGCCGCTCCGGGTCCGCCTCCACCAGCCGTACGCGCAGCCGCTCGCCCAGCGGGAGGGGCGCCGTGCCGCGGAGTGGGGCGAGCACGGCGGGGTCGGTGAGGTGGACGGTGCCGGAGGCGGGGTCGGCGTCGTGGAGGTCGATGACGAAGGCGTCGAAGGTGTCGCCGAGGCGATCGCGGAGGAGGAGGGCTTCGACGAGGTCGAGGCAGGCGCGCTCGGCGTCGTTGGCGTGGTGGGTGCCGGTGCGCATGGTGGCGGGGAGGCCGTCGAGGGCGGCGGCGGCCCAGTCGGGCGGGAGTTGGCCGGCGGCAGCTGCGAGGCAGAGCTCGGAGGCGTAGCGGTCGACGAGGCGGCGCAGCGGCGCGGTGCAGTGGGCGTACGGGGCGGCTACGGCGGCGTGGAGGGCCTGTGGCGGCGGGTGGCCGGGGTGGAAGGGGGTGTAGTCGGCGCCACGGAAGAGGGCGGTGACCTCCTGGAGGAAGGCGGCGTGCGCGGGGCGGCGGGGGTCGAGGGTGCGCAGCAGATCGGCGTACGAGGTGTGGTGCGGCCAGTCGATGCGCAGGGCCTCGGCCACGCGCCGCAGGCGGGCGACCGCGCCCTGCGGGGCGAGGGGGAGGGTGCGCAGAATGCCGGTGCCGGAGCTGAGCATGAGGTCGGCGGCGGTCATGCCGGTGAGGAGGGAGATCTGGGCGTTCCAGGCGTCGGCGGCGAGCGGGGCGCGGTACTGGAGGACGTAGCCGCCGTCGGGGCGCTCGGCGACCTCCTGCTCGGGGACGTTGAGGGAGATGCCGCCGCGCTGCCGTTCCTGCTGCTCGCGCAGGAGGCCGATCGTGCGGAGGAGGGCCAGCGGCTCTTCCGCCGTGCCGCTGTCGATGGCGTGCTGGACGCCCGCGTAGTCGTGGCGGGCGCGGCTGCGGACGCGGGCGCGGCGTACGTCCGCGCCGGTCACCGCCCCGGCCGCGTCCAGGTCGATCCGCCAGAGCACGGCCGGGCGCTCCTGGCCGGGGAGGAGGCTGGCGGCTCCCTCGCTGAGCACGGGCGGGTGGAGGGGGACGCGGGTGTCGGGGAAGTAGAGGGTCGTGACGCGGCGGTGGGCCTCGGTGTCGACCGCCCCGCCAGGGGTGACGAAGGCGGCGACGTCGGCGATGGCGTAGTGCACGCGGTAGCCGGTGCCGCCTGCGGTGTCGCGGCGCGCCAGGTGCATCGCCTGGTCCAGGTCCTTCGAGCCGGGCGGGTCGATCGTGAACAGCGGGATGTCCGTCGCGTCCGCCTCCGGCATCCGTGGGTTCGCCGCGGCGGCCTCCGCCTCGGCGAGCACGGCGGGCGGGAAGGTCTCCGGAATGCCGAGGCCCGTACGGAGGGTGCGCAGCGCTGCGCGCAGCTCGGTTCCGTCGGCGGCCTTCACGCTCATGTGGCGACGGGGCATGAGGCGAGCGTAAGCCGGGCCGCCGTAAGCTGCATCGTCACCGATTACGCATGTACGCCAGGCTGTGTGAGGGGAATCCGCTGTGCTCGTCCTGCTTCCGCCGTCCGAGGGCAAGGCCACCGGGGGCACCGGGCCGGCCGTGAGGCTCGACGCGCTCTCCATGAGCGGGCTCAGCGCGGCCCGGAGCGCGGTGCTGGAGGAGCTCGTCGCGCTCTGCGACGGCGGCGACGAGGACAAGGCCGCCGCCGTCCTCGGCCTGAGCCCCGGGCTGCGGGGCGAGGTCGCCAAGAACGCGGGGCTGCGCGAGGCCCCGACCCGGCCGGCGGGGGAGGTCTACACGGGGGTGCTCTACGACGCGCTCGGCCTGGCCACCCTGGGCACGGCCGCGCGCCGGCGGGCCGAACGGTCGCTCGTCGTCTTCTCCGGGCTGTGGGGCGCGGTCCGGATCGGCGACGCGATCCCTTCGTACCGCTGCTCCATGGGCGTCAGGCTTCCCGCTCTCGGCGGGCTCGGGGCGTACTGGCGGCCCTTCATGGCCGAGGTCATGCCGCAGGAGGCCGCCGACGGGCTGGTGCTCGACCTGCGGTCGGCGGCCTACGGCGCGGCCTGGAAGCCGACGGGCGCGGTCGCCCGCCGGACCGCGACGGTGCGGGTGCTCCAGGCTCAGACCCGCAAGGTCGTGAGCCACTTCAACAAGGCGACGAAGGGACGGCTCGTACGCGCCCTACTGGAGTCCGGCGCCCGGCCGAAGGACCCCGCCCAGCTGGCGGTCGCGCTGCGCGACCTCGGCTTCGTGGTGGAGGAGGCGGGTCCTACGGGCCGGCTGGACGTCCTGGTGGCGGACGTCCACTGACGTCACCGCAGATGTGACGTGTCGTTCAGCAGCCGCACCGACGCGTTGCCGTCCGAGTAGTACGCCACCGCCGAAACCGCTGCCGCGGAGAGCTCCATACGGAACAGGGACTCCGGCGGGGCCCCGAGCGCGAGCCGTACGAAGGTCTTGACGGGGGTGACGTGGGTGACGACGAGGACCGTCTGCCCGGCGTAGCGGGCGAGCAGTTGGTCGCGGGAGGCGGCGACGCGGCGGGAGACGGAGGCGAAGGACTCGCCGCCGGGAGGGGCGACCTTGGCGGAGGCGAGCCAGGCGTCCAGTTCGGCGGGGTAGCGGTCCTTGGCCTCGCCGAAGGTGAGGCCTTCCCAGGCGCCGAAGTCCGTTTCGCGGATGCCCTCGTCGATGTGCACGTCGAGACCGAGGCGGGTGGCGACGGCGGCGGCGGTCTGACGGCACCGCGCGAGCGGGGAGCTGACGATGGCCTGGATGGTGCCGCGCGCGGCGAAGGCGTCGGCGGCGCGCTCGGCCTGCCAGTGACCCTTCTCGGAGAGCTCGGGGTCGGTGCCGCCGCTGCCGGAGAAGCGCTTGGAGGGGGTGAGGGGGGTCTCGCCGTGGCGGAGCAGGACGAGGGTGGTGGGGGTGCCGAGGTCGCCGGACCAGCCTGCGGAGGTCTCCTCCTTGGCACCGGCGGGCTCAGCGAAAGCGGAAGCCGGGGCGGCGGAGCGGCCCGCCGCCAGCGCGGCCCGCGCCGACTCCGCGCCGCGGGTGGCGGCTTCGCGGGCCGTGGCCCGGTCGGGGGCGCCGACGGCGGGGACCGTCAGGGCGGCGCGGGACTGGGAGGGTTCCCACTGCTTGCCCTTCTTGCCCGCGTCCATGGCCTCGTTGGCGAGCCGGTCGGCGTGCTTGTTCTTCTCGCGCGGGATCCACTCGTACGTGACCTGGCCGACGGGGAAGACGGTGCGGGCCTCCGCGGCGAGCGGGCGCATGTCGGGGTGCTTGATCTTCCAGCGGCCGGACATCTGCTCGACGACGAGCTTGGAGTCCATGCGGACCCGGATCCGGGCCTCGGGGTCGAGGGCGTGGGCGGCCCGCAGCCCGGCGATGAGGCCCCGGTACTCGGCGACGTTGTTCGTGGCGGTGCCGATGTACTCGGCGGCCTCGGCCAGGGTCTCGCCGGTGGCCGGGTCGAGGACGCAGGCGCCGTAGCCGGCGGGGCCCGGGTTGCCCCGGGAGCCGCCGTCGGCCTCGACGATGAACGAACGGGACGTACCGCTCACAGGCCGGACTCCGGGGTGCGGACCAGGATCCGGCTGCAGTTCTCGCAGCGGACGACGGTGTCGGCGGGGGCCGCCCGGACCTCGTTGACCTCGGTGATGTTGAGCTCCAGGCGGCAGCCCTCGCAGCGCTTCTGGTAGAGCTTGGCCGCGCCGACGCCGCCGGACTGGCTGCGGATCTTGTCGTAGAGCTTGAGCAGGTCGGCGGGGACGGCGCCGGCGATGATCTCGCGCTCCTTGGCGGCCTTGAAACCGTCGGAGTCGAGCTCGGAGAGGGAGGCGTTCTTACGGGCCTCGGCCTCGGTGATCTTGGCCTGGAGGGATTCGACCCGGCCGGTGAGCTCGGTGACGCGCTCCTGGAGGGACTCGCGGCGCTCCATGACCTCAAGGACGACGTCCTCCAGGTCGCTCTGGCGCTTGGCGAGGGAGACGATCTCGCGCTGGAGGTTCTCCAGGTCCTTCGGGGAGGACACGGCGCCGGAGTCGAGGCGCTGCTGGTCGCGGACGGCGCGCTGGCGCACGAGGTCCACGTCCTGCTCGGCCTTGAGCTGCTCGCGGGCGGTGTCGGTCTCCTGGGTGGTGGCGGCGACGAGGAGGTCGCGCTGCTGCTTGACGTCGGCGGTGAGGCGCTCGATCTCCTGGTGCTCCGGGAGGTTGCGGCGCTTGTGGTCCAGCTGCGCGATACGCGAGTCGAGGGCCTGGACTTCGAGGAGTCGGATCTGGTCGGCGGGCGCGGCGTTCAGCGGGGGGCTCCTGAGGTGGTGGGTTCTTCGGTGGGAAGTGCGTGTGCCGTCCAGGGGTCGGTGACCGTGCGCGACACATAGGTGCGCAGGGCCCAGCCGTGCCGGTCGGAGATCTCGTCGAGCTGGGCGGCGGCCTGCTCGCACCAGGGCCACTCGGTGGCCCAGTGGGCGGCGTCGATCAGCGCCGGCGGCCCGGCCTGCTGGGCCTCGGACGCCGGGTGGTGCCGCAGGTCGGCCGTCAGATAGGCGTCGACCCCGGCCTTGCGTACGTCGGCGAAGAGGCTGTCGCCGGAGCCGCCGCACACCGCGACGGTACGGACGAGCTGCTGCGGGTCGCCCGCGATGCGCAGCCCGGTGGCGGTGCGCGGCAGGCCGCGCGCGGCCAGGTCGGCGAACTCGGCCAGCGTCAGCGGGACCTCCAGCTCGCCGATCCGGCCCAGGCCCCGGCGGCCGGCGGGATCCGTCGGGTCGGGGACGAGGGGGCCGGTGATACGGAGCCCGACGGCGGCGGCCAGGGCGTCGGAGACGCCGGGGTCGGCGCGGTCGGCGTTGGTGTGGGCGACGTGCAGGGCGATGTCGTTCTTGATCAGGCCGTGCACCACCCGGCCCTTGAAGCCGGTGGCCGCGACCGTGGTCGTGCCGCGCAGGTAGAGGGGGTGGTGGGTGACGAGCAGGTCGGCGTCCAGCTTGACCGCCTCGTCGACGACCTCCTGGACCGGGTCGACCGCGAAGAGCACCCGGCTGACCTGGGCGTCCGGGTCTCCGCAGACCAGGCCGACCGCATCCCACTGCTCGGCCCGCTCCGGGGGCCAGAGGGCTTCGAGCGCGGCGATGACGTCGGACAGTGTGGGCACGGGTGGAAGGTTACCTCCGATCCCTTGCGGGGACTCAGTCGCGAGGTTCCGTACAGGTTCAGCACAGCCGGCTTCCGGACTCCGGCGGTTCGGGACAATCGCCACCCTTACGTGTGAAGCACACCAACTCATGTCGGTCGGGCGAAGGTGCGAAAACTAGCGTCTGGGGGCGGAGGTGAGCTCACACCATGACGACCTGCGCCACCGAGACCGCCGCGGAGACCGTGCGGCGGGTGGGTTTCACGACATCAGCGGACGGCTCGTACGCCGCCTGCCTCACCGCGATCGGAGACGACGAGAGCTGGTACCCGGAGCGCTGGACGCTCGACGGTCCCGAGCCCTACACCGTCCCCCTGCCCGGCAACCAGCCCGAGGACCCCGGCTCCCAGCTCGTGCCCCTGACCGACGGCCGGGTGCTCATCCGCCGCCGCGTCGCCGACCGGCACGACTTCGCGCTCCTCTATCCCACCGGCCCCGGCACCGGCGAGCTGCCGCTCGGCTCGCTGCGCGGGGAGGACGTACGGCTGCTGCCGCCGCCCGGCACCGGCGACGGCGTACTCGCCCTGGCGTACGACGGCACGGCCACCGCCGTATGGCTCGTCCACTCCACCGCCGACGGGGCGGGCGGCGGCTCCGGCGGGGACTGGCCGCGCAAGCTCGCCGAGATCCCCGGCCATTGCTACGGCGGCGCCTGGCTGGACCGTACGGGCCGGATGCTCGCCCTGGACCGCGAGGCGGAGAGCGGCGGGCCGGTGAAGACGGTCGCGGTCGACCTGCGGCGCGGGGGCGAGATCAGCCCGCTGCTGCAGATCACCGAGGACAGCGACGACCGGCTGCTGCTCGCCGAGCCCGACAGCGGTCTGCTCGTCGTGCGCAGCAACGCCCCCGGCGAGGACCGTCTCGGCTGGGGTGTCCTCGGCAACCGGGACCCCGTGCGCTTCCCCGAGGCGCTGCGCCTCCCGGACTCCTTCCTCACCCCCTTCGCCGCCCAGCCCGGCCAGATCATCGCCCCCGAGGCCTGCGGCATCGCCCTCACCGCCGAGGGCCCGCACGGCACCTCCCTCGCCATCTGGCGACCCGGGCAACGCCAGGCCCTCTGGCTCACCGGCCCCCAGGGCTGGCTCCCCGGCGCCGGCCTCTGGACGGCGGGCGGGGTGCTCCGGCTGCCGTACGCCTGCGCGCACTGCCCGTGCGGGATCGTGGCCTACGACGCGCCCGCGGCGGAGCCGGAGCCGTTGCCGGTGCCCGTGTTGCCGGACGAGCCGCAGCCCAGCGCCGTACTGCCCCTGCAAAAGGCCCCGCTCGCCGCGGCGGGTCCGGTTCCGGCGGGATCTTGAACTCCGATAAGATCACGCGGGGGCACCGCCGGGCTCGTTCCGTGAGCAATCGGCGTGCGTGGATGTTTCGTTGGGCTCTGCCCTTTCCGCCGACCCCCGAGCGCACCGGTAAGCGATCGACGGAGAGAATTCCCACCATGTCCGAACCCCGACACGACACCGCCGAGGACACGGCAGCCGCGGCAGCCGCGGCAGCGGGCCGCCACCGTGGTCCGTCCTCCGCGGAAGACAACGAGACCCCCGCACACGGCCGCCATCGCAGAGCGGCTGCCACCGCGGAGTAGCAGAAACGATTCGTACGTACGGCCGCGCCCGAGCGCGGCCGTACGTGGCTACTCGTGCTTCAGCGCCAGCACTTCCGCCGCGGCGAAGGTCTCCTTCGGGTCCCGGCCCTCGTAGTACGGCGTCAGCAGGTCGTCCAGCTCCTCGTACGTGAAGGCCTCCTTCGCCGTGTCGAACTTCGCGGCCACGCGCGGCCTGTCGATCACCGCGACCATCCCGCCGTGCACCACGAACAGCTGCCCGTTCACCCGCCCGGCGCCCGGCCCCGCCAGGTATCCCACGAGCGGCGCCACATGCTCGGGCGCCATCGGATCGGCGCCTGATTCGTCGACGAGCGAGAACACGTCCTCCGTCATACGGGTGCGGGCCCGCGGGCAGATCGCGTTCGTCCGCACCCCGTACTTGGCGAGCGCCAGCGCCGTCGAGGTCGTCAGACCGACGATGCCGCCCTTCGCGGCGGCGTAGTTCGGCTGCCCGGCGGAGCCCGCGAGGAAGGCCTCGGAGGAGGTGTTGACGATGCGGCCGTAGACCGGCGCCCCGCCGGAGGCCTTGGCGCGCTCGCGCCAGTGGGCGGCGGCGAAGCGGGTCGTGTTGAAGTGGCCCTTGAGGTGGACCCGGATGACGGAGTCCCACTCCGTCTCGGCCATCGAGAAGACCATGCGGTCCCGGAGTATCCCCGCGTTGTTGACCAGGATGTCCAGGGCGCCGTACGTCTCGACCGCGAGCCCGATCAGGGCCTGCGCCTCGGCGAAGTCGGCCACGTCCCCGTAGTGGGCGATCGCCGTGCCGCCCGCCGCGCGGATCTCCTCGGCCACGGTGTCGGCCGGGGCCGCCGACGCCTCGCCCGAGCCGTCGCGGCCCGGCTGCCCGAAGTCGTTGACCACGACATTCGCGCCGAGCCGCGCCAACTCCACCGCCTCTGCCCGGCCGAGGCCGCGGCCGGCGCCGGTGACGATTGCGGTTCTGCCGTGCAGGGGGGCGGTCATGGGGGTTCCCTTCGGGGCCGGGTCCGGGGGGCTCAGACGGTGATGCAGGTCCGGAGCGCCTCGCCGGTCCGCATCTGGTGGATCGCCTCGTTGATCTCCTCCAGCCGGACGCGGTGCGTGATCAGCCCCTCCAGGTCGATCCGCCCGGCCCGCCAGAGCCGGATGACGCGGTCGTAGGAACGGCGCACATCGCCGCCCCCGTACAGCGACGGCAGTATCCGCTTCTCGTCGAAGAAGAGCTCGAACATGTTGACCTGGAGGAAGTCGTCCATGGCCCCGGCGCCCACGACGCACAGCGTGCCGCCGCGCCGGGTCGTCTCGTACGCCGTACGCGCCGTGGCGGCCCGGCCGACGACCTCGAAGACGTAGTCGAAGCCCTCGCCGCCGGTGAGGCGGGCCTTCACCTCCGCGAGGTCCTCCGGGGCGACGGCGTCGGTGGCGCCGAAGCGCAGCGCGGCGTCCCGCCGCCCCTCGACGGGGTCGACGCCGACGATCTCGGCGGCGCCCGCGGCCCGCGCGCCCTGGATGGCGCTGATGCCGACGCCGCCGCAGCCGATCACGGCGACGGAGGAACCGGGCTCGACCCGCGCGGTGTTCAGGGCCGCCCCGATGCCGGTGGTCACGCCGCAGCCGATGAGGGCGGCGATCTCGTACGGAACGTCGTCGGGGATCGGCACCGCGCAGGGCGCGGCGACCACGACCTCCTCGGCGAAGGTGCCGGTGCCGGCGAAGCCGAAGACATCCGCGCCGCCCGCACGGCGGAAGTTGGGCGTGCCCGCGTTGACGAAACCGGCCAGGCACAGATGCGACTGGCCGCGCCGACAGGCCGCGCACGCGCCACACGCGGGAAGCCAGCAGACCAGGACGCGGTCCCCCACCTTGAGGTCCTCCACCCCCTCCCCGACCTCCACGATGTCCCCGGCGCCCTCATGCCCGGGCACGAAGGGCGCGGGCTGCGGGAGGACACCGCTCATCGCGGAGAGGTCGGAGTGGCAGAGCCCGGTGGCTCGGATGCGTATCCGCACCCGGCCGGGCCCGAAGCCGACCGCTTCCATGTCGTCGACGACTTCGAGCTTGTCCTGGCCGATCTCCTGCTGCAGAGCTGCGCGCATGTTGCGGCTCCCTTTAGAGGCCTAGTGATATTCGACGACCACGTCCGTCAGGACCGGCGCGTCGTCCCGTTCGACAGCGGTCGCCGACACCTGGACGCGGCCCGGGGCTGCGGACCACATACGGATACGCAAGGTCTCGCCGGGGAAGAAGACCCCCGCGAAGCGGGTGGAGTAGGCACGTACGCGCGCGACGTCACCCGAGAACAGGGTGTCCACGACACCCCGGAGCACGATCCCGTACGAGCACAGCCCGTGCAGGATCGGCCGGTCGAACCCGGCCCGCTTGGCGAATTCCGGGTCGGCGTGCAGCGGGTTCCAGTCGCCGGACAGCCGGTACAGCAGCGCCTGGTCCTCGCGGGTGGCCCGCAACACCTCCCGCTCGGGGTCGCCCTCGGGGACCGGTTCGCGTACGGAGGAACCGCGCTCGCCGCCGAAGCCGCCCTCGCCCCGGACGAAGATCTCGGTGTCGGAGGTCCACAACGGGCCCTCCGCGTCCGTCACTTCGCTGCGCAGTATGATCACGGCCGCCTTGCCCTTGTCGTGCACGGCGGCGATCCGCGAGGCCTGGACCGCCGCACCCTCCACCGGGATCGGGCGGTGCAGCTCGATCCGCTGGCCCCCGTGCAGAACCGCGGCCAGATCAACGTCGACGCCGGGCATGGACAGCCCCCCGGCCGCGGCCAGCGCCCCGCCCGCGACCGTGCAGAAGCTCGGAATGACCTGCAGCCCGGGACCTTCGAGGGCGTACCGCAGCTCGGTCGCGCCGATGCCGAGGTGGTAGAGCAGGACGTCCTTGAACCCCCAGGAGAGCTCGGTCCTGCGGGGCTCGGCGGCGAGGGCCTTGGCGACATCGATGGGCATGTCCGGGACGGCTCCTTCTAGAACGCGTTCTAGTGTGGCGGTGCCCTCCTGTATAACGCATCACCCATGAGCCGGGAAGAGCTGACGCGCCATCAGCTACGGCATCAGCCGCCGGACCGGTGACATTTGTCCCGCCGAGTCGCTGACATTCGCATCTGCCCTGGCCAGCACCCCACTTCATACGATGTCAACAGTCGTTCGAACGGGGAGGAACAGCATGACAAGCTTCGACGAGGAGATCGAGAACCTCAGGCCGCCCAACAAGTTCACCTTTCTGCCGTGGCTGCTGATGGGCGCCGGGGGCTTCTCCAACATCTTCACCGGACGGGCCCCGATGCCCTGGCTCGGCGGCATCGGGCTGCTGGCCTTCAACTCCCTCTACATCGGCATCGTCTTCACGGCTTTCGACAGGCGGCGCGACAAGGACGGCACCCTCCCCCAGCGCATGTGGTGGGGACTCGCCGCCGTCACCTTCGCCCTCGCCATCGGCTACGGGGGCAGCTGGCTGCTGCTCTTCCCGCTGCTCTCGCTCGCCCTCGGCATCGCGTCGCGCCCCCACCGGATGGGCAGGCTCCTGATCCCGCTCAGCATCGCCGCCGGAGTCGTCGCGGCCTTCCGCTCCGACGACCCCTGGGACGCCCTGCCCATCGGCTACGGCACGCTGATCTCCGGAATGGTCACGCTCACGATCCTCACCCTCTTCCGTGCCATCGCACAGCTGAAGGCCACCCGTCAGGAGCTGGCCCGGCACGCCGTCGCCGAGGAGCGGCTGCGCTTCTCCCGCGACCTGCACGATCTGCTCGGCCACACCCTCTCCGTCGTCGTGGTCAAGTCCGAGGCCGCCCGCCGCCTCGCCCCGCGCGACCTCGACGCCGCCCTCGCCCAGGTCGCCGACATCGAGGCCGTCGGCCGCCAGGCCCTCACCGAGATCCGCGAGGCCGTCACCGGCTACCGCGACGGCAGCCTCGCCACCGAGCTGGACCGGGCGCGCTCGGCCCTGGCCGCCGCCGGCATCGAGGCGGTCGTGGAGGAGTCCGGGCCGCCGCTGCCCTCACAGACGGAGGCGCTGCTCGGCTGGGTCGTACGGGAGGGGGCCACCAATGTGATCCGGCACGGCGGCGGGGCGACGGTCTGCCGCATCCGCGTCACCGGGGCGGACTGCCGCGTACGGCTGGAGATCACGGACGACGGCAGCGGCGTAGGCTGCGAGACCCCGGGCTCCGGGCTGAAGGGGCTCGGCGAACGGCTGGCCGCAGCAGGCGGCTCCCTGGACGCGGGACCTGCGCCCCGCCCCCGCAAGGGCTTCCGGGTCGTAGCCGAACTGCCGCTGGAGGAGGGCCACACCTCGTGATCCGCGTGCTCCTCGCCGAGGACCAGGGCATGATGCGCGGCGCCCTCGCCCTGCTGCTCAACCTTGAGGACGACATCGAGGTCGTCGCCCAGACCGGCACCGGCGACCGCATCGTCCCCGAGGCCCTCACCGTACGCCCCGACATCGCCCTCCTCGACATCGAACTCCCCGGCCGCAGCGGCCTCGACGCCGCCGCCGAACTCCGCGACACCCTCCCCGCCTGCAAGGTCCTGATCCTCACCACCTTCGGCCGCCCCGGCTATCTGCGCCGCGCCATGGAAGCCGGCGCCTGCGGCTTCCTCGTCAAGGACGGCCCCGTCGAGGACCTCGCCACCGCCATCCGCCGCGTCCTCGCCGGCGAGCGCGTCATCGACCCCGCCCTCGCCGCGGCCGCCCTGAGCTCCGGCCCCAACCCCCTCACGCCCCGCGAGCAGGACGTCCTCAACGCCGCCGCCGACGGGGCCACCGTCGCCGACATCGCCGCCAGGGTCCACCTCTCCGAATCGACCGTACGCAACTACCTCTCCGCCGCCATCGGCAAGACCTCCGCCCGCAACCGCATGGAAGCCCTGCGCACCGCCCGCCACAACGGCTGGCTGTGACCAGGCGCGTGAGACGCCCGTCACATTCGCTCCCGTCACGTCACATCGTCCCGAGCCGTTCCGTCAGGGCTGTGTAGTCAACGACAACGGCAGAGGAGCTCACCATGACCATGGGTCCCCGTCTGAACATCTTCGGCAGCCCGACCGCGGGCAGGTTCCTGAAGCACATCGTCTCGGCGGGCAAGGTGCTCACCGACACGCAACTGCCTCTCGCGACGCAGGAACTGGTGAAGATCCGCGCCAGCCAGATCAACGGCTGCGGTTTCTGCACCGACATGCACACCAAGGAAGCCACACACTCCGGTGAGACCTCGGTGCGCCTCAACCTGGTCGCCGCGTGGCGCGAGGCCACCGTCTTCACCGAGGCCGAGCGCGCCGCGCTGGAACTGGCGGAGCAGGGCACCCGCATCGCGGATGCGGCCGGCGGAGTCACCGACGAGGCCTGGGCGAACGCCGCCAAGCACTACGACGAGGAGCAGCTCGCCGCCCTGGTCTCCCTGATCGCCGTCATCAACGCCTTCAACCGGCTGAACGTCATCGTCCAGCAGCCCGCCGGCGACTACCAGCCCGGCCAGTTCGGATAGCGGTCAGCGTAGATGTCAGTTTGGGACAGCGACACGCCGTGGAGGGAGCGGCTGAGTGTCCCAAACTGACATCTAGACCACCGAATTCAGCCGGAGGTCGATGAAGGGCACGCTGTCGCCCGGCAGCAGGTAGCGGTCGGACTCGACGAATCCGTGCGCGAGGGCGAACCGCAGGCCGTCCTGGTTGGACTCCAGAACGACCGTCTCGATCAGGTCGGCGCCGAGCTTGAGGGCCTGGGCGAGCCCTCGGGCGTAGAGCTCGCCGCCGAAGCCGCGGCGGCGGTGAGCGGGGAGGACGCGGGCGATCACGGTGGCCACCGACGGGCTGCCGGTGGGCGAACGGACGGTGGTGCAGCCGACGAGGACATCGCCGAGGTAGGCGACCTCCAGGTGGTGGCGCCGGGCGCGCTCGCGCACGTCGTCGGGGGTGAGGACGGAGGAGGGGGCGGGGACGATCAGGTTGTGGACGTAACGCCAGTCTGTGAGCAGGGCAGCGGCGGCGTCGCCGTCCACCGGCTCGATACGAAGGTCAGGCACCGGAACAGGAAACCCGTGGGCGGCGGGGGCGTCAACCGGAATCGGCGGGGGCCGGGGGCCGGGCAGCGGACCCGTACGGAATGTCTCCGCACCCGTACGGCACGATGAGCGGCATGACCGCACCCTCCCCCGCCGCGCCCTCACCCGCCGTACTGGCCGCCTTCGAATCGGCGAAGGGCTTCATGCCCGCCCACGAGGGCCTCGCCCTCTACGCCGCCGCCGCCGAGGCGGCCCAGCGCCTGCCCGGCCTGCCGCTGCTGGAGGTCGGCACGTACTGCGGCCGCTCGACGATCCTGCTGGCGGCCGTGGCCCAGGAGGCCAAGACGCTCGCCGTGACCGTCGACCACCACCGCGGGAGCGAGGAGCAGCAGCCCGGCTGGGAGTACCACGACCAGGACCTGGTCGACCCAGCGGTCGGCCTCATGGACACCCTCCCCACGTTCCGCCGCACGCTGCACGCCGCCGGGCTGGAGGACCACGTCCTCGCCCTGGTCGGCCGCTCCCCGCAGGCCGCCGCCGTCTGGGGCAGGCCGCTGGCCCTCGTCTTCATCGACGGCGGCCACACGGACGAGCACGCCACGAACGACTACGAGGGCTGGGCGCCGCACGTCGCCCCGGACGGCCTCCTCGTCATCCACGACGTCTTCGCCGACCCGGCCGACGGCGGCCAGGCCCCGTACCGCGTCTACCGGCGGGCCCTGGACTCCGGCGCCTTCACGGAACTCTCCGTGACCGGCTCGTTGCACGTCCTGCGCCGTACGGGCCCGGGGATCTGAGCCGGGCCGTTAGCATCGCTGACGTGTTCAGCAACAAATCGGGCGTGCTCGCGATCGTGGTGGCCGCCCTCCTGCCGACGTGCTTCGCGGGCTGGCTGGTCTGGGACTCGCTGCGCGGCCCCGGGGGCGGGGACGAGACGCAGCGGGTGCTGCCCCTGCCGTCGGTGTCCGCGTCCGCGTCACCGCGTACGGACGATGCGAACGGCGCGGCGGCGGCGGGAACACCCACGGCGTCCGCGCTCCCCCTCGCCGGCAAGGTCGTCGTCCTCGACCCCGGCCACAACCCGACCGATCACGAGCACACCGCCGAGATCAACCGCCTCGTCGACATCGGTACCGGGCGCAAGGCCTGCGACACCACCGGCACGGCCACGAAGGCCGGTTACGCGGAGGCCGCCTTCACTCTCGACGTCGTCCACCGCGCCCGGGCCCTGCTCATCGCGCGCGGCGCGACCGTCAAGCTCACCCACGACACCGGCGGCCCCGCGTTCGGGCCGTGCATCGACGAGCGCGCCCGCATCGGCAACGAGGCCGGGGCCGACGCGGCGGTCTCCGTCCACGCGGACGGCTCCGCGGCGGGCGACCGGGGCTTCCACGTCATCCTCCCGGCCTCCGTCCACCAGGGCATCGCGGACACCCGCGCGATCGTGGCGCCCTCGCGGCGCCTCGGCACCGCCGTGAAGCGGCACTTCGCGGACGCGACCGGTTCCGCCCCCGCCAACTACCTGGCCGGCGGCACGGGCCTGATCTCCCGCAGCGACCTGGGCGGGCTCAACCTCACCACCGTCCCCAAGGTCTTCATCGAGTGCGGCAACATGCGCGACCCGAATGACGCCGCCGAGCTCACCGACCCGGCGTGGCGGCAGAGCGCGGCGGAGGGCATCGCGGACGGCATCACGGCGTTTCTCCGGGGGAAGACATGAGCAGGCGGTGGAGGGTCGGTCCCGATCCTGTACCAGACGCAATCCCCGCCTCACCGGCCCTTGATCGCACCCGTACGATGGGGCTTCGCCCCGCGTCTGGCCGGCTGACCGACGACTGACGACTGACTAAGGACCCCACTGGTGAATATCCGCTCCCTCACCCGAGGAGACGGCGCGGTGATCGGCGCAGCGGTGCTGCTGCTGATCGCCTCGTTCCTGACGTTCTACGGCGTCGAAGGCTGCACCGTCGGCGAATGCGGTGTCAGCGCCTGGAAGACCGAGTTCTTCCCGTTGCTGCCCTCCGTGCACCTGCTGGGTCTCATCGCCGCGGGTCTGACCGTCGCCTCGCGGTTCCAGCCCGAGGGGCGCAAGGTGTTCGGCATCGGCCTGAACCAGTGGGGTGCGGTGCTGGCGTTCGCCGCCGCCTGGGACGCGCTGTGGGCCCTGTTCAACGGCAGCAACGGCCTGGAGCTCGGCGTCGGCGCGTACCTGTCCTTCCTCGCGGCCGCCGCGCTCGCCGCCGTCTCCGTGCTCAGCCTGACCGGCCTCGCCGCCTTCAAGGCCCCGCTGCTGCCGGCTCCGCGCCCGCAGCCGCAGCCGCAGCCCGGCATGTACGGCCAGCAGCCCTACCCCGGCATGGGCGGCCCCCAGCCCCAGCAGCCCGGCGGCTACGGCTACCCCGCCCCCGGCGGCCAGGACCTCTCCTACGGCGGCCAGCCCCAGCCGCACCCCTACGGTGCCCCCGCCCCGCAGCCGCAGCCGCAACCCATGCAGGCCGGCCCCGCCGCCCCCGAGTTCGCCGCCTTCTGGTTCGCCGTCCCCGTCGCCCGCCCCCTCTTCGCCGAGGACGGCTCCCCCTCCCCCATCGCCGAACTCGCCCCCGGCACCTGGTACCTCGCCGTCGACCAGCGCGGCCCCGCCCTCATCGCCCAGACCCAGGACGGCCGCCGCGGCGTCCTCCAGGACACCAGCGGCATCCAGCGCGGCTGAGCCACCGCCAGCAACCCGCACAACGGCCCCACCCCTTCCCGGGCGGGGCCGTTGCCGTTGCCGCCGGAGGGGCCGTACAGTCCTGCCGTGGGTCAGATCTGACGTACCGTCAGAACAGCGGCAGGAGGAGGGGGACCCGACATGCGGCTCGGCCTGGCACTCGGCTACTGGGGGCGCTCCCCCGCACGCGAGCACGTGGCGCTCGCGCAGACCGCGGAACGCCTGGGGTACGACTCGGTGTGGACGGCCGAGGCCTGGGGGTCGGACGTCTTCACGCCGCTGACATGGATCGCGGCGCACACCAGCCGTATCAGGCTCGGCACGGGGATCGCGCAGATGGCGGCCCGCTCGCCCACCGCCACGGCGATGCACGCGCTGACCCTGGACCACCTGTCGGGGGGCCGGGTGATGCTCGGCCTCGGGCTGTCGGGCCCGCAGGTGGTGGAGGGGTGGTACGGGCGGCCGTTTCCGGCCAGTCCGCTGACCGCGACACGCGAGTACGTGGAGGTGATCCGCCAGGTGCTGCGCCGGGAGGGGCCGGTGGAGCTGGACGGCCGCTTCCACAGCCACCCGTACAGCGGCCCGGACGGAACCGGCCTCGGCAAGCCGCTGAGGCCGATCACGCACCCGCTGCGCGCCGATCTGCCGGTCCTGCTGGGCGCGGAGGGCCCCAAGAACGTCGCGCAGACCACCCGGATCGCGGACGGCTGGCTGCCGCTGTACTGGTCGCCGTTCCGCAGCGCGGCCATGTACGGGGCGACCCTCGACGCCGCCCCCAAGGACTTCATGGTCGCGCCCATGGTCCGGGCGAAGGTCTGCCAGGACCCGGCGGAGGGTCTGCTGACCGTCAAGGCGATGCTCGCCTTCTACATCGGCGGCATGGGCGCCCGCAGCCGCAACTTCCACGCCGACCTGATGGCCCGGATGGGCTACGAGGACGCGGCCCGGCGCGTCCAGGAGCTGTTCTTCGACGGACACCGGACGGATGCCATCCAGGCCGTCCCGGACGCCTTCGCCGACGAGATCTCGCTCGTCGGCCCCCGCGAACGCATCGCCGAGCGCCTGGAGGCCTGGCGGTCCGGCCCCGTCACCGACCTGCTCGTGACCGCCCCCGACCACGAGACGCTGCACGTGCTCGCGGAACTCAACCGCCCAGCTGGGACAGCGACGGCACCTGGTTCGTGACTTCCGCCCCGGCCTGCTTGCCGGCCGACTTCACGTTGTTGATGGCGTCCTGGTAGCTCTTGACGACCTCGCCCGTCGAGTCGCCGTTCTTGAGCTTGGCCGGCAGGTCCTTGAGTTCGTCGATCGCGCCGGTGAGCGGCGCGACCAGCTTCGACAGCGTCGGGTCGCCCTTGGCGTTCGCGGCCGCGTGCTTGAGCCGGTTGTACGCGAACGTGCCGGCGAGGCCGGCCTTGACCAGGGCGAAGGTGCGGCCGTCGGCGCCCTTCTTGAACTTGCCGTTGCGGTAGGGCTTGACGATCCACTGGTACGTGGCGCCCGCCGCGAGCCCGGCGTTGGCGACGAAGCGGGTCTTGGCGAGCTTCTGCTTCGCGGCCGAGGAGGTCGGACTGGCGGAGCCGCCGGCGCTGATGTCGGCGGAGGAGTCACTGCCGCACGCGGGCAGGACGAAGAGAGCGCCCGCGAGCAGGAACGCGGTGAGGATGCGGCGCAGGGGCATGGCTGCTCTCCATTGAGGCTCGTGTGGGGCTCGTGCGGGCTCGCGTGGGGCTGGTGCGACGGCGCGAAGGGCACAACGCTCGAATCCTCACCCGACCGGCGACAACCGGCCACCTGGGCGGGGTTTTGATTCGCCCATCCGGGCAACCCGCTGTCCATGTCCAGATACGGCGGCAAACCGGCCGCGTCGGTGATCGCCATCCTCGCCGACGCCGCAGCCTTCATCCTCGCGCTGTGGATCTTCCTGCATGTCTTCGACGCCAACACGGGGAACAGCGCTGTCGACTTCGTCCACCGCACGGCGAACTGGTTGTCCAGTTGGGCCCACGACCTCTTCCGCGCGCACGCCGACTGGCTGCGTACGCTGCTCAACTACGGCCTGCCCGCGGTGATCTACCTCTTCGTGGGGCACGCCCTCGCGAACCGATTCAACAAGGCGTAAGCCGTAAGGCCTCAGCAGCAGCCGGTCTCGTCCGGCTCCAGCCCGACCGGGAGGCGGTCGCCGCCGAAGACGGCGGTGGTCGCCTCGTCGCCGCCCAACGCGGCGACGGCCAGGAGCACGGCGCCCGCGGTCCAGGTGGTCCGCTCGGCGGGCCACACGGCCTCGTCGTCGAAGACGTAGCCGGTCCAGTACATGCCGTCGTCGGCCCGCAGGTGCTGTATGTCGGCGAGGATCTGGACGGCACGGTCGGACTCGCCCATCGCCCAGAGCGCGAGGGCGAGTTCGGCGCTCTCGCCGCCGGTGACCCAGGGGTTGGGGACGACGCAGCGCACGCCAAGACCGGGTACGACGAAGCGGTCCCAGCCCGAGTCGATGCGCCGCTCGGCGGCGGCGCCGCGCAGGACGCCGCCGAGGACCGGGTAGTACCAGTCCATGGAGTAGCGGTCCTTGTCGAGGAAGAGCTCGGGGTGGTGGCGTACGGCGTGGCCGAGGGTGCCGACCGCGAGCTCCCAGTCGGGCTGCGGGTCCTCGCGGGTGTCGGCGGCGGCCAGCGCGCAGCGCAGGGCCTGGTAGATGGAGGAGGAGCCGGTGAGCAGGGCTTCGCGCGGGTAGGTGCCGTCGTCCTCGCGCTTCCAGGCGATCTGGCCGCCGGGGAGCTGCAGCGCGAGTACGTACTCGACGGCCGCGTAGAGGGTGGGCCACAGGCGGTCCAGGAAGGCGTCGTCGCCGGTGGACAGGTAGTGGTGCCAGACGCCTACCGCTATGTAGGCGCAGAAGTTGGTCTCGCGGCCGCGGTCGCCGGGCTCGCCCTCCTGGCCGTCGGCGTACAGGTAGGAGGCGTACCAGGAGCCGTCCGGGTTCTGGCGGTCGGCGAGCCAGCGGTATGCGGCGTCGGCCCGCTCGTGCTCGCCGGCGGCGTCGAGCGCCATGGCGGCCTCGATGTGGTCCCAGGGGTCGAGGTGGCCGCCGTCGAACCAGGGGATGGCCCCGTCGGGGCGCTGGACCGCGACGATCCCGGCGACGGTCTGGGCCGCCTGTTCGGCGGTGAGCACCCCGGGGAGGGTGAGGTGCTCGGTGCGCTCGGGGAAGCTCACGCGCTCGCCCCGGCCGGCTTCGGCGCGTGCGGCTTGGTGGCGTACGCGACGAAGCTCTTGCCGATGAGCGGGTTGAGCGCGTTCTCGGCGAGGCGGGTGGCCAGCGGTTTCTTCATGATGTCCCAGACCAGGAGCTTGTGGTAGAGCTTCACCGGCAGTGCCTGGTCGTTGTCGACGCCGACCGCGCACTTGATCCACCAGTACGGGGAGTGCAGGCCGTGCGCGTGGTGCGTGCCGTACGGGTTGAGGCCCGCCTCGCGGATCCGGCCGAGCAGTTCGTCGGCGCGGTAGATGCGGATGTGGCCGCCCTCGACCTCGTGATACGCGTCGGACAGGGCCCAGCAGATCTTCTCGGGGCCGTAGCGCGGCACGGTTATGGCGATGAGCCCGCCGGGCTTGAGGACCCGGACCATCTCCGCCAGCACGCCCTTGTCGTCGTGGATGTGCTCCATGACCTCGGAGATGATCACGCGGTCGAAGCTGTCGTCGGGGAAGGGCAGTTGGAGCGCGTTGCCCTCCATCGCGACGGCCGAGGCGGTGGCCGGGGCCTCGCCGGCCTCCTTCATCGCCGCGAACCACTTGGCGACCTCGCGGATCTCCTCGCCGTTCTGGTCGAGGGCGACGACATCGGCACCGCGCCGGTAGCACTCGAAGGCGTGGCGGCCGGCGCCGCAGCCCAGGTCCAGGACCCGGTCGCCCGGGGCGAGCGGGAAACGGGAGAAGTCGACGGTCAGCACGGGAAGGGCTCTCTCTTATCCGGCGATGGGGGCGGCGGTACGTACAGCGGCGGCGGGGTGGCCGCCCTGGGCGGCGATCGCGGCCCGGTAGTGCTCGGCGGTGCCGATGGCGGCCTGCCGCCAGGTGAAGCGGGCCAGTACGCGCTCGCGCCCGGCCAGGCCGAGGCGGCGGCGCAGCGCGCTGTCGGCCAACAGCCGGCCCAGCGCGCCCGCGAGGGCTCCCGCGTCACCCGGGGGCACGGCGAGGCAGGTCTCGCCGTCCGGTCCCGCGACCTCCGGGATCGCGCCGCCTGTGGTGGCGACCAGCGGGGTGGCGGTGGCCATGGCCTCGGCGGCGGGCAGCGAGAAGCCCTCGTACAGGCTCGGCACGCAGGCGACCTGGGCGGAACGGACGAGGTCGACGAGCTCGGCGTCGCTGATGCCCTTGACGAAGTCGACGGCGCCCGCGAGCCCGTACCGCTCTATCGCGGCGGCCACCGGCCCGTCGTCGGCGCGCTTGCCGACGACCACGAGGTGGGCGTCGGGCTGCTCGGTGCGGAGCTTGGCCAGCGCCTCTATGAGGTGGATCAGGCCCTTGAGCGGCACGTCCGCGCTGGAGGTGGTGACGATCCGGCCCGGCACCTCGGCCACGGCCGGGTCGGGCGAGAACAGGTCGGTGTCCGCGCCGATGTGCACGACGTGGATCCGGTCCCCGGCCACGTCCAGGTGGTCGATGATCTCCTGCCGCGAGGTCCCGGAGACGGTGAGCACGGACGGCAGCCGGCGGGCGACCCGCTTCTGCATCCGCGTGAAGCCGTACCAGCGGCGGACCGAAGCCCGGCGCCGCCAGCCCTGCGCGGCGTCCAGCTCCAGCTGCCGGTCGACGGTGATGGGGTGGTGGATCGTCGTGACGACGGGCGCGCCGAAGCCCAACTGCCCGTATCCGAGCGTCTGGTTGTCGTGAATGACGTCGAACTCGCCACTGCGGGCGGCCAGATGGCGGCGCGCCCGCAGCGAGAAGGTCAGCGGCTCCGGGAAGCCGCCGGTCCACATCGTGGCCACTTCCAGCGCGTCGATCCAGTCCCGGTACTCGCCGGGCTTCGGAGTGCGGAAGGGGTCCGGCTGCCGGTAGAGGTCGAGGCTGGGCAGCTCGGTGAGGACGACACCGTCATCCAGTACGGGGTAGGGCTGCGCCCCGATGACCTCGACACTGTGGCCCAGCCGGGCGAGCTCGCGGGACAGGTGGCGTACGTAGACACCCTGGCCCCCGCAGAAGGGGTTGCCCTTGTAGCTGAGCAGCGCGATCCGGAGCGGCCTGGCCTCTGCGGTCACTCACGGCCCCCTTCTCACAGCACTTCAGCCGGAGCGTAGCCGGTCGCGCTAATCTAGAACAAGTTTCAGACCGGATGGTCCGAACCATGAATCTACCGGCCCGTAGCCCCGCCCACAGAGCCGGACCAGGTGATTCGCACCACGGCGCGGGCCCTGCCATCATGCAGCCCTGCGAGCAGCACCTGATCAAGGACAGAACAGAACGGAACGGGGGACCGGCAGACATGACAACGAACCCCAGACCGTCGACGTCCAGCCCACGGCCGTCCATCTCCACCGCCCCGCCGCTCACCGAGCGCCAGGAGGCCAGGCGCAGCCGCATCCTCCACACCAGCGCCCAGCTCGCCTGCCGCGGCGGCTTCGACGCGGTGCAGATGCGCGAGGTCGCCGAGCAGTCCAACGTCGCCCTCGGCACCCTCTACCGCTACTTCCCCTCCAAGATCCATCTGCTCGTCGCCACCATGCAGGACCAGCTCGGCCACCTCCACGAGGCGCTGCGCAAGCACCCGCCGGCCACCACCAACCCCGCCGACCGCGTCGCCGACACCCTCATGCGCGCCTTCCGCGCCATGCAGCGCGAGCCCCACCTCGCCGACGCCATGGTCCGCGCCCTCACCTTCGCCGACCGCTCCGTCAGCCCCGAGGTCGACACCGTCTCCCGCCTCACCACCGCGATCATCCTCGACGCCATGGGCCTCGACGCCCCGCCCACCGCCGAGCAGCTCTCCGCCGTCCGCGTCATCGAGCACACCTGGCACTCCGCCCTGGTCACCTGGCTCTCCGGCCGGGCCTCCATCGCCCAGGTCAAGATCGACATCGAGACCGTATGCCGCCTCATCGACCTGACGGCCGAGCCCCGGCCGATGGCACAGCAGCAGCAGTGAGGTGGTGCCTGGCGCTGTTCGGGCTCGTCTGCGCCCGCCTATCCTCCTGAGGAGGAGTCGGCATGTGCCGGCCCCATGGTCGGGGGGAACCGATGAAGGCAGTCGTCCAGGACCGTTACGGCTCACCCGACGATCTGGAGATCCGGGAAGTCGACAAGCCGGTGCCCGCCGAACACGAGGTGCTGGTCCGCGTCCACGCCGCCTCCGTCAACGCGCGCGACTGGCATCTCCTGCGCGGCGACCCGTACATCGCGCGCCTGATGATGGGGTTCAGGGGGCCGAAGGCGAAGATCCGGGGCACGGACTTCGCGGGCCGGGTGGAAGCGGTCGGCAGCGCCGTGAAGCGGCTCCGTCCCGGCGACGAGGTGTTCGGCGAGGCCGACGGGGCCTTTGCCGAGTACGTGTGCGCCCCGGAGGACGTGGTGGAGGCCAAGCCGGTCGGCCTGACCTTCGAGCAGGCCGCCGCGCTGCCGCTGGCGGGGAACACCGCGTTGATGGGCATCCGCGACGCGGGGCAGGTGCAGCCGGGACAGAAGGTGCTGGTCAATGGCGCGTCAGGTGGCGTGGGCCCCTTCGCCGTCCAGATCGCCAAGTCCTACGGGGCGGAGGTGACGGGCGTGTGCAGTACGAGGAATCTGGACCTGGTCCGGTCGAGCGGCGCGGACCACGTCATCGACTACACCCACGAGGACTTCACCCGCAACGGACAGCGGTACGACGTCGTCTTCGACCTCGTGGGGAACCGTTCTCTGACCGATTGCCGGCGCGCTCTGACCCCCACCGGGACGCTCGTCCTGTCCGGCGGGGGCGTCTTCGAGGGCGGCAGTCTCCTCGGGCCGATGGGTCTCCTGCTGAAGGCACAGGCCCGGTCTCGGTTCGTCCGCCACCGGCTGCTCCAGCTCATGGCGGTGCCCAGCAGGGAGAACCTCGCCACGCTGCGGGAACTCGCCGAGTCCGGAAAGATCACCCCCGTCATCGACCGGACCTTCCCGCTGAGCGAGGCGCCCGAGGCCATCCGTTACCTCGAAGTCGAGCACGCGCGGGCGAAGGTCGTCATCACCGCGTGAGGCCCGGCCTACGCTGCCGTGGCCGCGTACCGCCAGAAGTCCCGCATCACGGCGGGCGGGGTCGGTCCGGTCATGTGCAGCTGCGTGAGCAGCACGGACACGGTGCCGGTGGAGGGCACGATGTGCCCCGCCGTGCCGGTGCCGCCGACCCAGCCGTATCGTCCCGGCACGTTCCAGGGGTCGACGGCCGCCACGTCGACCGAGCCGCCGAAGCCCCAGCCCTGGCCCTCCAGGAACAGCCGGCCGAACTCGCGCTGGGGCTGCGTCAGGTGGTCGGTCGTCATCTGCCGGACCGACGCGGGCGACAGCAGCGCCCGGCCGTTGACGGTGCCCCCGGCGAGCAGCATCCGGCCGAAGGCGTACCAGTCGTCGGCGGTCGAGACCAGCCCACCGGCGCCGGACGCGAACGCCGGGAGGCCGCTGCTCCACTGCCCGTCGGGGGCGTCGACCAGCTCGATACCGCCGTCCGCCGTGGGGCGGTAGCAACTGGTGAACCGGTCCCGTTTGGCGGCCGGGACCTCGAATCCGGTGTCGGCCATGCCCAGCGGCTCGAACAGCCGATCGGCCAGGAACTCGGGCAGCGTCCGGCCCGAGACCCTGGCGATGAGCACGCCCTGGATGTCGGAACAGATGTTGTACAGCCACGCCTCGCCCGGCTGGTACAGAAGGGGAATGCGGGACAGCGTCGCCATCCATTCGTCCGGCTCCGGGACGAGCTGCGGGTCCAGGACGAACTTCTGCAGCTCGCTGAACAGCAGCGCCACCGCAGGCAGCGAGAAGTCGGCCGGAAAGCCGTACCCGGCGCGGAAGGTGAGCAGATCCTCCACCGTGATCGCCCTGGCGGCCGGCACGACATCCCCGACCGGCCCGTCCGGCGTACGCACGACACTCGGCGACGCCAGCTCCGGCAGCCACTCCCCCACCGGGTCCGCCAGCCCGATCCGGCCCTCCTCGACCAGCATCATCACCGCCGCCGCGATGATCGGCTTCGTCATCGACGCGATCCGGAAGATCGAGTCCCTCGCCAACGGCGAGGCCCCCTCCGCATCCGCCGACCCGACGACCTCCACCTCGACCCGGTCCCCGCGCGCCACCAGGCCCACCGCCCCCGGCGCCGATCCCTTGCCGACGTGCGTCTCCAGAACGTCGTACAGATTGGTCATAGCCCGTGTCCGCCTTCTTCTGCTGCCCGTCAGGTCAGAGGTAAGACTCCCGGTCCCGCCCGGAATCATCGGTCCCCCCGACCAGGATCAGAACCACCTCGTCGATCTCCTCACCCCGCGCGTTCGCGAACCCCCGCTCGCGGCCCGTCACCACGAACCCGCACTTCTCCAGCACCCGCAGCGACGCCCCGTTGTCCGCCGCCGCCCGCCCCCTCAGCGGGCGCTCCGCCACAACACCCAGCAGCCCCCGCAACGCGGCCGTCGCCGCCCCCCGGCCCCAGTACTCGCGCCCGATCCAGTACGTGACCTCCCGCTCCTCCGGCGGCCCGTACACCGCCGCGTTGCCCACGATCTCCCCGTTCTCGCCGACGACCGTACGCGCCACGATCGCCGGGTCCTGCCGGATCTGCGCCCAGTGGGCCTCGAACCAGGCACGGTCCGCCGGGTCCTTGGCCGTGAACGCCGCCATCCGGATCCCCTCGGGGTCGTTCGACTGGGCGTAGAAGACCGGCAGGTCGTCGTCTCGCACCTCTCGTAGCGTCACATCCATCAGTGCCTCCCTGGTGTGGTGATGGCCACAGGGCCACATCACCATCAAACCCGATTGCACTGACAGGACCCCCGCATGGATCGTGGCTGTCCGGAGGTGACGCGGATGACGGGCATTGTCCTGGAGCTCCTGGCCCGCGACCTGACGCCTGGCGACCTGACGTCGTGCGGCTGGTCGGGGTCGGCGCTTCATCTGGAGGCTGTCGCCGAGCAGTTGAGGCGCGCCGGGCTCGGCGAGGTCGACTACCTGGCGATCTGTCCTCCGTCGGGGATACCTGTGGCCATCGGCAGCGTGGACTACCGGGTCCGGGAGGGAGCCGGCCTGCTGTGGCAGTTGTCAGTCCATCCGGCGTTGCAGTCGTGCGGGATCGGGACGTTCCTCATCGGGGCCGCGGAGCTGCGCATCAGGGCCCGTGGTCTCCGGCAGGCGGAACTCGGCGTGGAGGAGAGCAATCCCCGGGCGCGGGCCCTGTATGAGCGACTGGGGTACGTCGCGTACGGACGCGGCCCCGACGCATGGGACGAGCTGGACTCCGACGGCTCGGTTCGCCGCCGCGAGACGGTATGCACGTGGATGCGCAAGGAGCTGGGGCAGTGACCGTGAGCCCAACCGGCCTTGAGTACGTCTGTCTCGCCCGGCACGGCCAGACCGAGTGGAACCAGCAGGGCAGACGCCAGGGCCACCTGGACTCCCCGCTCACCCCGTCCGGCGTGCTGCATGCGGAGCGCAACGCCGACCTCATCGCCTCGCTCCCCGTGGACGCGGTGTTCAGCAGCCCCCTCGGCAGGGCGCGGGCCACCGCCGGGATCATCGCGGCGCGGCTCGGGTTGCCCGTCGAGGTCGTCGAGGAGCTGCGGGAGGTCCACCACGGCCGGATCGCGGGCCTGACCGACGCCGAGATCGCTCGGGACTTCCCCCAGGTGGCGGCCGACCGCGCCCGCGACAAGTACCGCTACCGCTTTCCGGAAGGGGAGAGCTACGCCGATGCCGACCGGCGAGCCGGGGAGGCGCTGCGGCGCATCGAGGCGACCGGGGCTCGGCGGCCACTGGTGGTGTCGCACGAGATGGTCGGCCGGATGCTGCTGCGGAACCTGGTGGGCCTGGATGTTGGGACCGCGCTCGCGTGCGGGCACCCGCACGATGTTGTGTACAGGGTCCGGATCGGCGAAGCGCGCTACGAACGCCTTCCGGCCGAGGACAGCACGACAACAGGAGAAACGCCGTGACCCCATCGCCCTTTGAGGCCCTGCTGTGCGACATCGACGGCGTTCTCCGCCTGTGGGACCCCGCCGTGATGCCCGGCCTGGACCGGGCGTACGGCCTGCCGCCCGGGACCCTGGCCGGGGCGGCATGGCGGGCGGACCGGGTGCTGCCGGCGGTGACGGGGGCGGTCACGGACGAGGAGTGGCGGGCGGCGATCGCGGAGGATCTGGCGGCGGCGTGCGGGTCGTTGGGCAGGGCCGATGCGCTGGTGGCCGAGTGGACGGCGCGGGGCGGGCGGATCGATGACGAGGTGCTGGGCCTGCTGACGGCGGCCCGTGAACGGATGCCCGTGGTGCTGGTGTCGAACGGGACCACTCGGCTGGAGGCCGATCTGGCGGCGCTGGGGGTGGCCGGGGCCGTGGATGCCGTGGTCAATTCGGCGCGGGTCGGGGTGGCGAAGCCGGAGGCGGCGATCTACCGGCATGCCGCCGAGGTGGCGGGAGTTGACGTGTCGCGGTGCCTGTTCGTGGACGACCTTGAGGAGAACGCCATCGGGGCGAGGGCGGTCGGGATGACCGGGCTGCACTATCGGGAGGCGCGGGATCTGGCAAAGGTGCTGGTGGCACCGGATCGCGGGAACTGACGACGCGGTGAGCGGCGACGCGGTCAGACCCGATGTCCTCTTCTAGAACCGGGGAAATCACCCGTCCAATCCCCTCCAACTCCCCACGTCGCTCGTTCAGGTGACGGGGTGGAAGGTCTTAGGACAAACGGTGTACGGTCGCGCCAACAACACCACACAGACGACGGCCCCCGGCCGGGACTGGCATCCCGATCGAGGGCCTGATCAACAGGAAGTAGTAGAGCTTCCCGATGACTTCGGTTCAGTCTATCGCGCGCGGTTCCGCGCGCTCCGGCGTCCAGCACGTCCGGCATCGTCACGCCGAACGCTTCACCGTCGTCGGCAACCACCTCGCCCAGAATCGCAAGTTGTCGCTGGTTGCGATCGGCATCGCGGTCTACGTGCAGTCGCTCCCCGATGGGGTGCCCGTCGGCATCCGCGAGTTGACGGCACGCTTCCACGAGGGCGAGGTCGCCATCGCCCGCGCCCTGCGGGAACTGGAAGCCGAGGGCTACCTCAAGCGCGAACGCCTACGCCTGGCCGACGGGCGGATGGTGACCCGTACGACCTACTTCGAACGGCCGGGCGCGGCCCCGGCAGCCGTACGAAAGACCGGACCCCGGCCGAAGCCCCGGCCCACGCCCGAGCCGACCGCCCCCGCCGATCCGGTGGCTTCCGCCGTACTGGGCAGGCTGCGCCTGCGGGACGAGCGGCTGGTCCTGTCGGAACGGGCCGTACGGCGGCTCGCCCCCGGCGTGATCACGTGGCTGCAGCGCGGGCTCACCCCGGACCGGATCGCGGCGACGCTCTGCGGCTCGCTGCCCAACGGGGACATCTCCAGCCCGGAGCGGCTGGTGGAATGGCGGCTCCAGGAGCTGATGCCGCCCGTGCTGCCCGCCGCCTTGCGGGGCCCGGCAGGACCGCCCCCGGGGCCTGCGCGGCCGGATCCGATTCAGTGCTGCCAGGGATGCGATCGCGGCTTCAGGGCGGCGGGGCCGGGGTACTGCCGCGACTGCCGGGAGGCGGCAGCCGCCGCGTAGATTCGACCCTGTTAGCTGGTGTCAGCCGGAGCCCCGGCCCGCACGGGAGGCCGGGGCGCCGGGGCCGGTGGGGGTCAGTTGGAGCCAGGAGGCCAGGTCGTGCAGTTCGTGGTGCACTGCCTCGGTGATCGCCGGGGTGAAGGGGACGTCCTCGTGGACGGCGTGCACGACGAGGGTGCCGGTCTTGCGGTCCGCGACGGCGTCCACCTTTCCGACGAGCTGGTCGTGGTGGAGGACCGGCAGGGCGAAATAGCCCCAGCGCCGCTTGTCCTTGGGCTTGTACATCTCCAGTACGTATTCGTAGCCGAACAGCTCCGTCAGCCGGCCCCGGTCGTGCACCAGCCGGTCGAAGGGCGACAGCAGCGCGGTGCGCCCGGAGAACGGACGGCCGATCGCGGCGGGGTCCACGCGCCAGGTACCGGGGATGCCGTCCACGGTGGCCGCTTCGCCCGCCTCGCCGACCTCGCCCGGTTCGCTGGGGGAGCCGGCCGCGTTCTCGCGGACGATGCCCAGCGACCGGAGCCGCCGCTCGTGCCGCAGACGGCGTGCCTCGGCCGGGGTGACCTCGGGCGTGCCGGCCGGATACACCCTGCCGGCCAGATCCCACAGCCGCTGCCGCCCACGGCGGCCGGCGATGGCGACCTCGCCGCGCATCATGAGGAACTCAAGCATCTGCGTGACGTTGCGGTTGTTGGTCCAACCCGTCGATGGCCACGCCACCACGCTGGTGTCGGGGATGTCCCGCGACAGCAACGGACCTGAGCCGCCGAGCAGTTCGAGGACGTCACGGCGGAAGGAGTCGTTCTGCCGCAGCCACTCCTGTTCCCGCTTCCGGCTGGGCCAGATCCTCATGCCCGGGAGGAGGA
>Ga0307517_10002662_pt1 | contig 28528 bp, 38 predicted proteins | sample 23_EM_MG_FD_194515 | JGI IMG/M metagenome (GOLD analysis project Ga0307517, IMG submission 194515) | Populus trichocarpa ectomycorrhiza microbial communities from riparian zone in the Pacific Northwest, United States - 23_EM | ecosystem: Host-associated > Plants > Roots > Unclassified | place... | reverse complement strand
GACGCTTGGGGCTAACTTACGATCATTTCTGGCGGGGGCGGGGTCCGCAACCGCAATAGCGGCAACAGGCTGCACTTTCAACATGTCTGTTAAGATACGCTGATGTTTTTTTGCTATGTCCTTTAGCAAAAAGTCAAGGCATTCGGTAAAACGTTCACCACGGAGGTTATTAGCCTGCCAGAGTCCCGACCTCCGGCTAACAGGCTGGAGGGTAATAGCATATGCCTGGATGGCCGCCCATTGGGCGGCTGTACTCTGCTTCCACCCCGGGATCCTGTCTTGCTCCATCTTACGTTTCATAGCATTTCGCCAGGCTTTATACTCCTGACCATAGGTTCGTGGGTGGGGGAAGCCGCAAATGTGCTTACACCAGTTAACATCGCCGGCGTTTTTAAAGGCCCCCGATTTTTCAAAAGTGAGGCCAACCTTCGAGGCTGCCATTGTAATACTGGTCGGGGCGGGGGGTGGTTGCTGGATCGGAAAGAGGCTTTTTTTAAACAAAAAAGGTCCCTGAGCGGATGAAAGATGACCGCTAGCAGATGCTGGTACGTTTGAGGATGAAGGATTGTGGAAGAGCCGAAAATGGAAATAGAGCGGGCCTAGCGGATGGTAAAGGGAGTTCTGCTGATGGTAAACGGCTGCGAGAGAAGGTTATTAGCTAGGGAAACGCAGATAGGTAAATCAGAAATGAGCTGAGGATATAGTAGTGGTGCTGCGGACGAGTGAGAGGTTGTGCTGAGCTCCGTGGGTCTTGTTAGGATGGGCTGGAGGATCGAAGATGTGATTGTGATTTGGGAAAGGGTTGTGGAGAGAAGATGGAGGGGGGGGAAAGAGAGAGGTTATATAGGCCGCACGAGGATGGTTTTAGTGGAGTTCGTAGGATTGTACCCTGTACAAACTTGAATATTGATATCTTGAAAAGTCATGTGATCCAGGCACAAAGAAATACCCTAGATAGGCTTCAGATAAGGTTTTAAGCCGCAACGGAGGCACAGGCGAGCCTCATGCAAGCCGCGACCCCCGAGCCAAGACGCTTCCAAACCTCTTCAGTGTGCCCACAATACCGTGGGGTTAGCATCCTCTTAATAAAGAATAGGTTTCACAAGTTAAACCGTGAATACCGGTTGGCAGCTTGAATGTCCGGACATGTTCGTTATCGACTAAGCAAACCTGAAGTTTCCCAATTTACCCTTTGAAAGTAACCTACCTTTCACATTGAAAGATACTAAGTCCGCTGCAGTCCGTCTGCCCATCAGCTCATGCATCCGCCGGACTACTTGAAAGAGAAACAAACAAACACCACACACGATGACCTCCAAGACAGCAAAGTGTCCTTATTGCAGGCGACGTTATGAACAAGCGGCTGCATACGAAAAACACCTTCACACAATGCATCTTCATATCGTTCTATCCCTCAATGCGATTATGGACGTGTGCTCCTCCACGGCATGACCTACTTTTGTTCGTGATGAACTTGAAAACATGACCGACTCAGACTACGAATCTGATCCCGGGCTCGAGATCGCTGATCTCGATACCACAAGTGGTGAGATAGATGATATGCACAACGATTTAGACACACAAGACGTCTCCCACCCACCGGTTCGCGTGCGCTCTTCGGGCCAAGAAGCTATTCCCAGAGCTGGCAGACCTTGCGGTGAAGTTGCTGTCAATACAGAGCTCAACAAGGCCATGACCTATGACCCTTGGAGCCCTTTCTCATCTCAAGACGACTTTAATTAGGTGAGCTTGTTTGTCCAGAGCAAGGTAGCCAAGTCGCAGATCGACGTGTACTTTGCCCAAGGTTTGGGTGGTAAGGATAGCAGATCATGCCGGTCAGCCTATACCTTGTGACAACACCTCGACGTACTGGACCCATTTCGTGAATACTTGGTGTGGGCGGAAGCCAGTATTGATAATGGTCGACATGCAACAACTTTCTATTATCGAAATATTATTGACTGTGTCCGCTACCTGATCCGCCAGGTCGCGTATAGCTCGGATATAGTTTACGCACCTATTCGAGAATCTGACGTGAGTGGGGAGCGATTATATTCCGAGATGCATACGGCGGACTGGTGGTGGGATATACAGGTATGAGATAGGTCCTGACAGGTCTTGGGAGAGGTGTTTCCAGTGCTAACAGCCCATTCTGTTCCTTGGTAGAAAGCTGTGCCCGCCGGGTCAACAGTGGTTGCCATTATTGAATTGTCTGACCAGACGCACCTGACCAATTTCTCAGGAGATAAGAAAGCCTGGCCAGTATACATGACGATGGGGAATATCCTTTCATGGACGAGAAACAGCCCTGCCAAGATGCCAATCCTGCTTCTGAGATTGCTTCCAGTACCCCCAAAGTTCACTGGCGAATCAGCCCGGGCCAACGAAGCCCAGCGGCAGACACAGGTGGATACCTTGCGGGCTGTCTTCGATCTTGTCCTGGCACCATTACAGGCGGTTGCCCAAGAAGGAACGGTAATGGATTGTGAGGACGGCAAAACACGCCTTTGTTTTCCCATTTTGTCGGCCTGGATCGCCGATCATGCTGAGCATGCAGCCTTGCAAGGAACAGGCAGTAAGTCATGCCCAAAGTGTGAGGTTCCGTGCGAGGAGCTCGGTGGGCATCCGTGGCGGATATATGAGACCAGCGACTACATGCGATATAGGGAGAAAGCGTTGCGCGATGCGCCCGCAGAAGCGGCCGGGATTGCAGAATACTTTCAGTGGTTGGGCGTCCAAATGAGAAACAATTTATTCATTGGACAGGATTGAGGAAGCCCCGCGGACCTACCCAAGCCGGACCTCTTGCACAACATCTACCTTGGCTTATTCAAACATATGATGCAGTGGGTGGAAGGGGTCCTGAAAAAGCATATATGACAACAGGCGTTCGACGATGCTGGGAAAGCAATTCCTCCTTACCCCGGATTCAGTGTACGGAAAAAGGCCTATCGCGAAATCACACAATGGCAACGAAAGCAGATGCGCAATCTCGGCGGCTGTATTTCAGCCGTATTGGCGTCGGCATTGCGAAATCCGGACAGTTCTCAGTATCATCATTTCAAGAGCGCATTCAAGTATGTTAGCGCGGTGGTTGATTTCTCTCTCATGGCTCAATATCAGAGTAATACACCAGATACACTTTCCTACATGGAAAGCTACCTGCAGACATTTCACCGGACAAAGGACATGTTTCTTGAGTTCCGTACCTCGAAGGCTACTCGCACCCGAGCAGATCGCCAGGATCGGGAGCTAAGAGAACTCATGGCAGATCAGCATGCTAAAGAAGTGCACCAGAGAACGGTCGCTAGTCGCTGTCGACAGGCTCATCCAGAGAGGGTTGAAAGGTCCGATCGGCAGGCGGATTTGATACGGCGTGAGAACCACTTCAATTTCATCAAGATGCACTACCTGACCCACATTGCCTCCCACGTACAAGGTTTTGGATCCATATCGATGTATTCCACAGAGATCGGTAAACTAGCACATAAGGATTAGATTAAAGACGGATACCGGAGGTCAAACAAGAATGACGCCGCCCGGCAGATCTTGTCGCAATATGGCCGCCAACATGCCCAAGGAATGAGGTTGCAGACTATAGAGCCCCTTGCGAAAGTTAAAGGTGTGATCGTGGCTGAAGATAGTAGGATGGAAATGCCGGCTTTTTCAAGTCACAGTACGCCTCACCGGGTTCTTAAAGGCCGTATGAAGAACACGAGCACGCTGACCGAATTATGCGCAACTCTCAATATCCATTATTCCGACATGATGCAGGAGATACTACGTTTTACTAGGCAGACTGCTGTGGATGACGGGCGGTTGCCAGCTGACCACCCCGAACAAGAGTTGCTCCCTGTAGAAGGATTTGCTCAGCTTGAAATTCCAGTCGCCGACTGTCAGGAAACTGACAGGTTCCAGATCCACCGGGCCCGCTGTACCGGAACAAAGGCATTCGGTAACGGTGGCCCCAGAAACGATTGGGTATGGGTCCAGACTGGTGGGGAAGCGAACTATGGAGATATACGAGGACGGGTGGTGGCTCGGTTGGTAGCACTTTTCAAGATAAGAAATATTCTCAGTGAGGCGGGAGCTGTCCATCGGTTGGCATTGGTTTGCATACTCGATCGGCTCAATAGTGGCACATTTCACATTGCGAGCGGACATATTTGAGTCTGCAGGAGGGTCAATGGTCGAGACATGCGAATAGTCAGTATAGGGGCAGTGATTGGACAGGTGCAGGTAATTCCTAGCCGGAAGAGGCAATGGATAGTGAATCACAGGATTGATCTGCGCACATTTAATGAAATATATTAAATTATTCGATCCAATTATGTACAGTATTTATACGAGTTAAGGCTGGGCACTTAAGGTGGTAGTTCCCATATTGAGTGTCCGGCTTCAACTCGGCCGCGGGAGTACTACACAATCCGCTGACGTTTAAGACAATATTTCAAATAGGTTTAATTGTTTTGCATGAATATGCGGCCAAGTTGAAGCCTTAGACTTAAGATGCCTGTGCCCATATTGAGTGTCCAGCTTCAACTCGGCCGCGGGAGTACTACACAATGTGCTGGCATTTAAGGGAATATTTTAAATAGGGGGAATTGTTTTGCATGAATATGCGGCCAAGTTGAAGCCGTACACTTAAGATGGCAGTGCCCATATTGAGTGTCAGGCTTCAACGCGGCCGCCCGGGGTACTACACGATCCGCAGGGGTTTAAGGGAATATTTCAAATTGGTTGAATTGTTCTGCATGAATATGCGGCCAAGTTGAAGCCCTACACTTAAGATGGCAGTTCCCATATTGAGTCTCCGGCTTCAACTCGGCCACGGGAGTAATATACGATCTGCGGGCGTTTAAGGGAATATTTTAAATAGGTTGAATTGCGTAGGCGGCCGACGCGAAGCCGGCGACTTAAGGGAGATATTCTGTTAGAAACTGTCTGGCTTCAACTCGGCCACGTGAGTTCTGCGGATGATTAATAATACCAATTTATTCTCTCCTGTGGCGAAGCCAACCAAAGTAGGGGGTCTCCATGGCGGCGACACCAGACGTCCTGTGAACAGTAAGGGAATTATGGAAGTGACAGTAGGGCGCGGGCTAAGAAAAGCACAACGTAGGATGTCAGCAGACGGGAGCGGACAGATGTAAGTCGCTCTAGGTGAGACGGGATCCTGGAGGGCCGCCGGATGCGCGTAGTTGGTAATAGTAGGCAGGAGGCCTGTAGATGAGAAGATAAGGGGGCGGACATAATAGGAAGGGGCTGGGACGGGGTGAGGTCGGAAGGAGCGCGTCGGAGGCTTTGGAGGGAAAATGGGGCGTCCGGGCGCACCAGACACAAGAGATGAAAGGCAAAGAGAGCTCACGTGATCCGAATTGACGGGAGGAAAAGAGCGGACTGGCTTCGTCCGGACGCGCGCTCGATACGTCCAGTGAAAAAGGTTTTTTTGCTGATGTTGGGTCATGCCTGCGATCTCATCGTCTCCCAAGTGGCCGCCAATGATATGCATTGTCTAGAGGATATTGTGGAGGCAGTTGTGGAACTGGTGAAGGACAGTGGCCGGAAGTTGAATGACACAAATAACAAAGGCAATATGGTAGTGCCAAATCCCACAATCCCCCCTGGGCAGGTTTTTATACACGCATGGTTACTACCGCCAGGGGGCCCAAATGAGTAGGGGGCTGCGGCGACTATAGGGAACTCAGGTCAACTTCCTCCAAATCCTCCCCCAGCCCACGTCCCTGCAGGCAGAAAACTCGGAGAGGCTCCTCCGGATACGGCAGGTCCAAACGTACCGGCTGCACAACTCAACGTCCCTGCTGCCGGACAACTGGGACAGGCTCCTCCGCGTGCGGGCTGGTCCAAACGTACCTGCTGCACAAGTCCACATCCCTGCTGCCGGACAACTCGGACAGGCTCCTCTGGGTGCGGCTGGTCTAAACGTACTGGCTGCACTGGTCAACATCGCTGCTGCAGGACAACTTGGCCAGGCTGCTCCGGGTACGGCTGGTCCAAACGTACAGGCTGCACAGGTCAACGTCACTGCTGACACACAACTCGGACTGGCTCCTCCGGGTGTGGTTGGTTCAAACGTACCCGGTACACAGGTCAATGTCCCTGGTGCCAGACAACTCAGACAGGCTCCTCCCAGTGATATTCCTGAGGCGTGTCCGGATGTACCTGTTCAACCTGGGAATAATCCTGCGCACCCACAAATTGCACGTGATTCAAGTTCACCAGATAATGACCCTGGGCTGGTGCAAATGTTACCTGATCCACCGCATAATGGCCCCGCGGCAGTCCAAAACGAACCTGTTGCCCAGGGTTTTTGCCCGGCACCCAACTGTAGGGCCACAGGTTAGTCACTTCCTACATCATAAGCCGTTTTCAGGTTTTGACTTACTGACTTATGAGATACAGATTGGAGTGCTCTACTTTAGCGTCCGCCTGCCGTGTGTATCGTTTATGTCCTGCAGTCGCGACGTGGTCTGGCACTATCCCAGTTTGAAAGGAATAACGTAACCGTCGCCCCAAACTATAACTTACTCTATTGGCGTCCCCCTCATGTCAATGGGGTAGTGTTTGCGGAGTTGGATAGCATGGATTATGTCTTCATCGACAGAGATGAACCCGTAAGAGCTTGGCTCCTTTCAAATCCCATGCTCGACGGCCCCCTGGATCTCATGGTGTACTGTTAACGTGATCTGGGTTCATAGCAGCAAGACACCCCGCTCTGAGGACACTCGACGATCTCAATCAAAATGACGTCCGAAACTGGGCCTATGATCCGGCAGAACGTATGAGCCAGAGGCATTTCCGAGAATTATTCGACGAATCATATCCCCCTTCTTGCCAAATCGTTGAGCGAGCAGAATCGACAGCTACCATTAAACGTCGTCCATCTCCCGGCTCGAGGCAAAGCTGACCCAATGGACAGCATGCAGTTGCATGAGGATTATTGCATCGAGGATACGCCCGAAAAAAGCAGTTTGAATTACCTTATCAAGGAGTATCGGAGATCTGAGGAGCCGAGGAAATGTGGGCGCTGGTTTTGACGCCGAGAGCACTGAGGACCATAAGTCTAAGAGAGTGCATAAGGGTGCTGGTCAGGAGAACTTGACAGGAGAACTGATGGATTCGATGGCACGCCGACTATCGGCGATGTCTACCCAGATGAGCCGGGGATTAGTTGTCTACACTGTCATTTCAAAGGGTCATTGACTGTTTCCTTTCGTTTTTTTCGTTTGATCATTGTGTGTGTAGCTCAAATCGATGTTTAGTCTCGTTTTTTCCAGATCGTGTTCCCGTCCCGTATACGTGCAGGAGGTGATGTTCCGGTAAACAGTCGACATTTGTGCACCAAGACTTCCGCCATTGACGATGCGGCTCTCATCGCGGCTCAAACCCTTGTGTGATCGTCAGGGGGGGGATCATGCCGGTTGACGACACATCACATCCTACCCCATACGGCTATCACAGAACGAACCTCACACACACAAACGCTTGGCGAAATTCCCACAGTCCGACACACCCACCGCGCCGCACATGTTGTTGTCTACACACAGTATAACAAGGCCACCTACCACCCATCCTTCCCCTCTACACCATCCATCTAGCGTTCTCTTACACACATCTTCTCCCCTCGTCCGTATATCAAATGGCTCTATTGAGAAAAACGCATGCCTCGAGGGAAAGGTCAAAGTAAGGACTATCTCTTCATCCATTTAAGAGCGCATTACCTTAACGTTTCTGTTATTCCCAGACGCCAAACAATCCAGCCCCCGGGGGTTGACGCCACCAGCGCAAAACGCCGAAAAACCCATCCTCGTGCAGCTGCCATTGCCGGTGAGGCGTCAAGGAAGTAAGAAATCTTCTCTGTTTAGCATGATCACACATTCCAGAACGTCCAGATAGGATCTAACTTTTTAACTTCAATAGTCGTTCATTGACGTCCGCTGCAAGGCCACCCTTTGAGCCAGCCGTGGAGGGTTCAAGGTGAGGGTCAAATATACTAGCATATGTCAGAACTTTGCAACCTAATCACAGCTGGAATCAGGAGGTGCTATGGGAGATATCCTACGCTAAAAGCTGGTGTGGGTTCTTGAATGCTCGCGAGCCTACAGCTGCGTACAGGGCATGGTGCGAACAAGTCAAAGAATACATCACGGTGCTCGGGTGGAACCCTACGAGTCTGACCGGCACCCAAATGGACTCGGTACACAATTTCGCACGCTCCCTTATGCGTGTTAAAGGCCGAATTAAATTAATCAAAATAAACCACCGCCTCGAAGATGTTGATGAAGTCGAAGGTCAAATAAGAGTGTTGCTTAGGGACACAGCCAAGAAGCTTCAGGCGACGAACAATCGTCTCCATGCGGAACGGGAAGAGGATCCAATAGATTCAGAAGTCTGGGATGTTCAGAGTAAGTGTTCGCCCCCATTTACATTATGCGATTCTACGACTAGTACTCACAGTTTTTCCAGTGGCACAATACGCTTGTGCCTCTCCGTACTGCCAAAGGCCAAACAAGATCCACATTATTTCACCAACAGGCGCAACGAAAGCCGGGAACCCTTTCTCGCACTACCCCTGGTATGAAGACTCAGGCGGACGGATTGCGTTACGGAGTCTTAGCATCGCCGAACTTGCAATCCCTACTCGGTGTGCTCAAGAGACAACTTGTTGAGGACCCCATCAAATATCCCCAACAACTCATCGGGGCAACTGGGCAAGGAGCTAGCCCGTTACGCCGGCAACCATCGGACCCCCTCCCCCTCTCGGAGCTAATATTTTTATATACAGACGATGATATTGGGGTGTGGCTGCTCGCTAACCCTGGCAAAGATGCTCTTGATCTCGTGGTGCTGGAGTCACGCCAGGATCCGGGAGAGGGCTGTGACTAAACCCCGGCGCCAGCCTCCAGTAGACATCCATTTTTCGATCGTATGGCCAGGGACCGGTGGGGGCTGTGGGATGACATCGGAGCCAGAGACGACAACGACGACGACGAGAGTCGCAACGATGGCATGGGCAGCCAAGACCAAGACAATGTGGATCACAGTCACTACGACGATGATCGGATGCCGCCAGGACAGGTTCACACTCTTGATTGCCATAGTAGAGACATTATTCAAGGTGACGAAGTAGGTTTTTGTTCATTCAACATCTTATCTAATTATATATCTAGGATGACGACGGGGACCGCGGTGAATCGGAGCGTGGGAACACCTCCAGGAGCGATAATTCTCCCCTCGGAGATCCACCAGGGAGACGTACCAGGGATTCACGACACCGGGATTCAGACACTGGGCCATCTGAGAAGGCGCGGGCTAGAGTCGTGAGGGCTATTGTTCAAAAGGATCCCTGGCTTGCAAAAGTCTTGTAGACTCCCGAACAAGAGCCTGTGGCGCCGCGACCAGGATCGGGAGCCGTGGCGAGCAGGCCTAGCGAGCATTGTGGCCCAGGGTGTGGGCATGACGGCACTGTAGACACACCTGCTGCTGAATCAGAACCACCAGAAGATCGCGATATTCATCAGGCCAAGTCCCCCACCGCTGCGGCTGAGACGTTTACTGGAGCCGCGTGTGCCCCCCCTTCTCCGACCTCGTCTTACTCAGCCACCACTTCTCCTGCGCCTACACCGAGCCTTCCTCATGATACCACAAACCCCCACCCACCCCAGCAAATTGCAGCCGGGGGATCTCGGGATACCCGCCCCCCAAATGCGACAAATACGGCCCACGCACCCAGCCCCGAAACACACAACAAACCTGTAGCCCTGGCGGACACTGCCGCCCGACGTGGCAAAGGCCGTCGTGGGCATCACAGAACATGAACTTAAACGTTCTTGCCACTTTCCGATTATTTTTTTCACGCCACCCCAAAAATTCCATATTACATCTACACGCTTCCAAGACGTCCCGTATTCTCTTACCTTTTCGTGTCAGCTACACACTTCCTCGACATCTCATAATCTTTACATTTTTGTGTTCCTATCCCCCATGTAATAGTCATCAATTCCTTGTACCCCCTTACTTTACCCTCTGGTATTCGCTACTTTTAGAATCTCGTTGCCAGTTACTGTATTTGTGCACATCACGTTAGTAGACATGATCCGCCTGTGTCAGATTATTCACCAGGTTGTATTCCTTGCATACAGATTTCAGGGTGCTGAGTGGTGCTGATTCGCTGTTCGGAGATGAGAGTAGATACTCCTAATCCTCTTTGGGAGTGGTGCGTGTTTTCCGTCCAACCTCGTTGTCAATCAATGCTGATTGCAGCTAGCTTTCGCCTAGCCGGCGACATTTGCGCCACCATCATTTCACTTATTTTTTCCTACGCCCGACCCCAGCTTCTGGGGTCCTATGGATTTCAGCTCCAAAGCCCAACTTGAACCTTCACGATCACAAAGCCCCATTTCGTAGGAAAAATCGCGACCTTCGGACATTGCGTTCCTTGTAGTTCTCCCAACGACAGTATGATATGTCCTATCAATGTTACAATTGTCCGGGTAGCGGGCGCCGCCACGATGGCATTTATTCTAATACAGATGGTAGGCAATTCTTTCTCTCACATACCGAGTGATAGTCTGTGCATAGTTATGTCCGGTCGGGCGTGAACCACAAGGTTGTATTCCTCACAATAGGTTTTCAAGAAGCTAAGTGGAGCAGATTCGCTGTTCGGAGATGTGAGTAGATACTCCTGATCATCCTCCTTTGGCGTAAGGTGTTTCCCGGGCAATCTCGTCGTCAGCCCATGCTGCTTGTAGCTAGCTTTCGCCCAGCGACATGACCCACCGTGGTTTTGCCTTTGCTTCTGACGCCCGACCCCCGTGTGTCGGTTCCTATGGAGGTCTTGAATTTCAGCTTCAGAGCCCAACTTGAGGCTTCACGATCTCAAACCACTATTTTTTAGCAAAATCTCCTGCATCGGACGTCCCGCCTAACTCTCCTGACAACAGTATGATATGTCCTACCAAGGTTGCGATTGTCTGCGTCGCGGGCGCAGCCATGATGGCAATAATTCCAATACCGATCGTGGGCAATTCTTGCACTGACATACCCAGTGATAGTCTGTGCATAGTTATATCCGGTCTGGCGTCAACTGCCTGGGTCAGATTATTCACCAAGCAGTACTGTATTCCTTGAATACAGTTTTGGTTGGTGGTGATGATTCGACGCTGGGAGATGAGAGTAGATCCTAATTCTTTTTGGGCGTGATAAGTGCCTCGCGAACAGCCCTCGTCACTACCCGATACTGCTTGCAGCTAGATTTTGCATATTCCCCGACTTTAGCCACACCTTCATTTCGTCTATTATTATCTCACAGTAGAACTGTGAGTCCTAATACCTCAACCGCGAATATGGTATTGCATGTTTAAACCCCTTTGTGTAGGCACATCCCTCCCTTGCATACCCAGTGATAGTAAGTGAGCCTACCACACCCCTAAATCCTAGTGTCCAGGTATAAGAGCTAACCTGTCCTCTTCGACGAAAGGAAAATACTCACTCCTCGCTTCCACCAAACTCGACACATCCAATTATCAGATTGACTCCAATCATTACCAACGTTCACTACCCGTCCTGTTACCCACATACATCTGAATTCCAGCAGTCAGCCAGCACCCCGGGTAGGCAATCTTAACGGGCCCAGGCTGGACATGATACCCGACGCCATGGTGTCGAGTGAGCCAACTCCACAAGTGGGCAATCAGAGCCGGTGAAGGCACGATGGCATAGCCGACTCCATGGGATCGACTCAGCCAACTTCAGAAGGGGGCAATATGAATGGGGGTAGACACGACGTCGTACCAGCGGATAGGCTGTCTAGATCGGTAACACAACAGACAGAATCCGGCACCTTCAATAGTGCTGACTCGTCGGGTCGTAATTCTTCCCCACCACCAATGGCGAGACGGCTTCTAGCACGACCGGCCAAGCGCCTCTGGAGTAGCACAATTCAGACCACATCAGCAAAAGAAATACCTTGCGTTCTGTCTCTCCCCACTCACCCTGTGCGCCGGACGTTCCAGGCGCTTATAACGTAAACTCCTGTTCTGGGTGCGTCCGCCCGGGCTCATTCCGTCCACAAGTGAAAGGGCCGCGTCCAATGCGTCCGGATGCGCAAGTCAGCGTCCTGACGCATTTGACCCCTCCTGGGACAGGCACCCCCCTGATAGTCTACCCCTAGCGCCCAGCCTCTTCATTCCTTCACTCCCAATACACCCGTTGCCATGCTGTCCTTTTGCGGATGTCTTGCAGCTGCGTCATCTCTCATCCCCGCCTCCCCCCCTGATGCCCCCGCCCGCCAGCTTTCTTTCCATGATACCCTCTCTCCTTTAACCCCGTCACTAACCTCTCCCTGAATCCATTTCATATCCAGAACCCAACCAACATCACCTCCGCTTCTCCCACACTCCTGGATTCAATCAGTCCTCTCGCATATTCGGCGGACATTTTCCCATCATTACTGCCTCTACCTTCATCCCTCCCAACACGTTCAACCCTTCCACCTTCACCCTCTGATCCCAGCCCGTCTCCTCCCAGATCCGGCGGACGTCGCCCCTCTCTTGCCCTTTCGTGCTGCTCTCTCCTCAGTTCTCCACATCCTATCTCGTCTACTCCATGCCACTTGCCGTGTCCCCGGCCTCTTACAGTCCGCGCGCGGGCTACCACCGTCTTCCCCGTCCTCTTACTGTCCGCTCGCAGGCTTCCACCATCTTCTAACACCCCCCCAGACTCATTCCCATGCCTGTCAACCTACAGCTGCCCGCTAGACAACTTACCCCAGCCTGCGGAGTTTATAACCATCTGCCCGACACATTCCCATGCCTTCCGAACCTACAATTGCCCGCTAGATGCCTTACTCATACTTGCGCAGCATATAACCCTCCGCGCAATTCATTCTCATGCTGTTCCTACCCACCAACTTGCACACTACTCTTGTTTGACAATTCCTGACCCTTTTAGCACGCGTAATTTCATTTAATTTAATTACATATATATACGCGATCCGCGAGTGGTGATAAAACCATTCTCCCTATCCTCTCGATTGGTTTCTGCAACATACGATTCCGCCTCCCCAGGTTCTTGGAACTGCGCTACACCAACCAGTACTCCCGGATTGGGCCCATATTCTCACCGCAGCTCCTGCCGACCATGTCGTCCTCCTGTCTCCACGAGGCCGCCAGCGGCCTCCAATTCATCCAGCTCCATATCACTACCAAACTCCCGCCTCAATGCCTCCTCATCATTGTGATATCCCGCCGTCCTGTCAACCCGGTTTCCCCGCTCCTTCGCGATTCCGGCCTCCAATGCCGTCCTGATCTGCTGGATTATTCAACGTTGCCAAACTCTTCCGGTTTTGCCCCAGGAGCGCGTCTGACATTCCAGGACGGCGATTTATCAGTTAGCTAACCTTTCACCAAACTCGAGTACTTGATATTTTCAAAAGTGTCTGGATGCGCGGGCCCTCTGGGGATCCGGGCACTTTCGAAACCTGCCAGTACACATTGTTTTTCTTACCCCTGGAAGTGGCCCTTGTGAAAGCCACATTATCGATAGAGATGCCAGTCCGCCAACATCACCGTGAATAACATAATATGGCGGCTGTAAGACAGATAAACCGGCCATTGATCTTGCCCTGGAAACCGTTATCTCTTATGCCTTTCCTTTTTGGGCCAGAGTAATATTGAGCAAATATTACACCCTGAATCTGGGGTACTATGAATCCAAGAGAAGTAGACTATGCGCCAGATTAGATCGATTTAGTCTTACTCCGATTAGAAACAATCCCGACAAATGTCAAAAAGATACCTCATAGCTGCCCGGTGGGCAAATAAACCTACCCTCTGCGGTAGGTATTCCACTCTTTGTGCACAGGCTGTAGGATCCTCCATATTGAGCTTATAGAGTTCTGTTATAGCCTTCGTTGATGTATGCAGATACTGAGATCTGCATCCGCTGTGCTTTGTCCAGATCTGGAAATCTGTGACCAGCGGCCACTCCATTTAGTCAAGAACAGGATGTCGGTTATCGATTAAGGGTAACTTACCTGGTCATTTGGGAGCGGGGTAGCATCAGCAAAGTCGGGAAAGCCTAATTTGGTCTGGGGAGCGCTCCAACATGGGCGGACTTGTTCGGCCAGGGTAATTGGTTCCGGAAACGGATTGACAAGATTGTCCAGTCCCACATCAGGTCACAGGATCCGGCGAGAATGCTACGCTCAAGACCGGTTGCCATATTTCGCCAACTGCTGGCTTGCTGTCCTCAGCTATCCAATTCCCGGATGGTTGGATCTGGGTACCTTGTGGTTATCACTGGCATCACAAGTGGATTGATGTCTGTGGGAGAATGGGAGAGAATGGCAAATGTACAACGATTTTGGTTAACTCGTACTTGAGCAGACGTTCTCCGTCCGGGGTACCTAATGCTCCCGCTGGAATGCTGGGTATTCCCAGCCGTGATTGTCAGTATCGAGCGCTGCGAGCTAAGAAACTCATGCCCAATTGCTCTTTGCGCTCCCCAGGCCGATGGATGATCCATATCGTCCCCATTCTGGCCTAACTCGTTCTCCTCACTCTCCTCACTCTCCTCACTCTGGCCATCACTACCCTAATATGCCACATCATTAGAGTCTAGCATCTCATCCGCTGACTCTAAGACGTTCTGCCTGTTGTACAGGCCAGGCTCTGGTACCTGGTGTCGTGAAGAAGCTGGCTCCCGTACGGCATCCCTCCTCCTACCTACAGCGGACCCAGCCATAACAGACTCAACACTGGGTGATGTTATTATAGTTAATCCGTCCCTGGACCCTGATCCCGGGAAACGTCCGCGAGGGCCGTCCCTTTGCCTTTGCCTTTCCAGCCTCGATGAACACGCTCGGTCCGCCATAAGCCGCCGCTGTTGTTGTGACATAGTATGCAGGTGAATAGTGATAGAACTGAATTGCAGTGTATGATGTTAAGGTGCAGGTGGTGTTAGGAAGCCTCAATTGGTAGTTAGCTAAGGGCACGATATGGGGTGTGAACTTGGAAGATCGAAATGGTCGGCCCAGCTTCCTTAAAAACAAAGGACATTCACAGTTCATCACTAGCTTTCATGTCCGCTGGCTTCAGCACATACCATGTGTCTAAATTGGAGCTTGATGCCTGATATAGGAATTTGCACCCAAAGACTTGGCCGCGCTGCGATTTCACCTGGGCAATACCAGTGTTAGTTACTTGGGGTTCCTGAACCAGATGAAAAAAGGTTTATCAGAATGTACGGACTAATCTAGTTTGAGTAGGTCTGCCAAGCGGACAGAAACAAATACAGGTAAGGCTGGGGCTCAGGCCCGTACACTAATCGCAGAAAGTGAAATCTGCCGCTAAGGCTGAACGCATGGAACGCTAGGATAGGAATAGTAATGAAAGGGGCAACCCCGAACGAAAAACAGCTAGAGAAGAACAAGAATCATCCACACAAGTCCAAAGTGCAAACCGCTAAAGCCAGCAGAGAAAACATACACAAAACGAAAAAAGAGCTGGAAAAGAGCAAGAATGATCTGAGAAGATTCCGAGAGCAGGTCCCACGAGCTGACGCAGTAAACGCAGAACAGCTCGGGGCAAACAAGAATGGTCTGCAAAACTCTAAGAGGGACCCTGTAGAGCAACAAAGTGTCCGTAGACTACATTGGGTTTGGGCAACCCGGAACGGCAACAGCCGGGCCAATCCAAACAACAAATTTGTGGGAAAAAATACAAGGATAACTTACAAAACTCTAAAAGTTAAACTCCAAATGAAAAACACCCAGAGGAAACACCTACAGGATCTGCGGACCGTCGCAGGTCTAAATTAAGTATACTGATCAGGGCAAGCAGCCCAGACGTAGCGGGCTAATCTAAAACACAAATAGTCAGGAAACAGGGAGAATAACATGAACTCTAGAAACAAAAATGAAAACACCAAAAGGAAAAGTGGAAGGGTCCATCGTGGCCTAGTACTTTTAAATTGCTTGAAATGGACCTGCATCATCAGCTAGCGAGACATTAGCCACTTTGGTCGGGGCAGGAGAGCTTTGTTTGCAGAACTAGTGAGCCAGGACAGAAACGGACTTGAGCGGACTCCCAACGCCCATTTCTGCCCGAACTGCTACATCTCTTGCCAACAGAATCGATGAAAAACCTGGTAGTCGTAACCGGAACTTACCAGGTGTAGAGTATGCACTCGAGTCGGTTGGTGTGTCAGCGGGCGGGTTTAATTCTCATTCGACTTCTTCCACTATCGGAATATCAGCACACACATCGCCGGTATGTGGATCTTGGGAGGGGGAATGGCTTCTGCCGGGCGTATCGACTTGTGTCGCCAATGTGTTGACAGGCTGCTCGGCCCCTGAGGACAGCATCAAAAGATGCGCAGCTGACCTTCGCGCCTCTGCCCGCTCAGAGGCTGCAGACGCATGATGGTGACCTGGATTGGGACTAAACGGAGACAGACTGTTGGTCGGACTAGTCCTGTCAGCCATTTGTCAACTCAGATTATGCTCCCCATCGCGGGTGTCCGGCTCAACCTCAATCCCCGAAACGACTGCCCCCACCTGGCCGGCCACCTTTCTCTGGGGTCCCAGACTTCGATCCGAACCGTATTGCTCATAGGCCTCTTGCATGACCGCGAGGTTGCATTTACCACTGTCATTGGCTGGTGTCTGGGATGATTTCTTTACCTCAGTCTCCTGTGCTCCTTGTCTACTAGACCTCAAAACACGAGTGCCCAAGTTAGCACGAGGGACAGAAGGTTGCATACCAGAAGACTCTGGCTCTGATTCGCCAACGTCCGCCCAATTGATGCAGTTTGTTCGTACAGTCTTTTTTGTGGTATTACCCCTCCTGGTGGTCCTTGTTGAGATAGTTCGCTTTGCGGCCGCAGCGGATGACTCTGGCTGGTGGCCATCTGAACTCTGCCCATCATCTCTACCGGCGGATGCGTCATCCGAGGCGTCTGGAGGGGGGCCCCAGTTATGACGTGGAGGAAACCTGATCTCACCGGGAGGAGGAGTGCTATCCGCTGTATCATTCCTTCGATCGCAGCAGACGAGCAGATCCATTGGTTCACTTGGCGGATTCATAGACCACCAGATGCGGACGAGTCGGCTATTTGTGCTTCGAGTCGTTTCAGCAAGCGGCAGCGGCTCCTCTTGATCATCCTGCAGCAGACGTGTACCCTGTCTCGTCCTTCCAAGAGGAATATGAAATCCGACACCCCGTGCCATGGCTTTGTCTATGCCCGCTAGCAGGTTCGGAAAGATGGGCTCAGTTAGCTCCACCCAGTAAACATGTCCACCACTTTGCCACTGGATCTTGTCCATCCCGACAGGAAGTGGGCTGCTTGGGCGGACTACGGATGGCTCATCTATCCAGAGACGGACAGACAGTAGGACCGGCGAGACCTGCAGGAACTGTATTAGCATATATGGTACAACTTTATTGCGCACGCTTGGGGATAACTTACAATCATTTCTTGAGGGGGTAGGGTCCGCAACTGCAACTGCTGCAACGGGTGGTCTCAACATGTCTCTTAAGATACCCTGATGTTTTTTTGGGATGTCCTTTAGCAAAAGGTCGAGGCATTCGTTAAAACGTTCCTCACGTGGGTTATTAGCCTGCCAGAGTCCCAACCTCTGGCTAACAGGCCGGAAGGTAAGAGCATGTGCCTGGATGGCCGCCCATTTTCTGGCAGTACTCAGCTTCTACCCTGGGATCCTGTCTGGCTCAATCTTACGTTTCAGAGCATTTCGCCCGGCATTATACTCCGGACTATAGGTTTGTGTGTGGGGGAAGCCCGAAACGTGCTTACATCAGGTAACATCGCCGTTGTTTTTAAAGGAGGCCGATCTTTCGAAACTGAGAACAACCTTTGAGGCTGCCATTGTAATAGTGATCGGGGTGGGGGGTGGTTGATGGATCAGGAAGAGGCTGCTTTTTGGGGGGATTTAAATGGTCCCTCAGCGGATGGAGGATGGCCGCTAGTAGATGCTGGTACTTTTGAGGATGAAGGATTGTGGAAGATCTAAAAATAATAGAGCGGGCCAGGCGGACGGTAAAGGGAGTTCTGCGGATGGTAATAGCTGTGAAAAGGTTATTGGGTAGGAAAACGTAGATAGGTAATCTGAAATGAGCTGAGGATACACTGGTGATACTGCGGACGAGTGAGAGGTTATGATAAGCTTTGTGGGTCCTGTTAGGATGGGCGGGCGGATCGAGGATGTGATCGTGATTGGGGAAAGGATTATGGAGAGAAGCTAGAAGGGGGGAAGAGAGAGCATAAATAGGCCGCACAAGGACGGTTTTAGTGGGGCTTGCAGGATTGTACCCTGTACAAACTTGAAGATCTTGAAAAGTCACGTGACGGACGTACAATGACGATAGGTTTCTGATAAGGTTTTAAGCCGCAACGGAGGCGCATGGGAGCCGCGACCTATGAGCCAACGCCCTCTCATACTCTCAACAAAGAACACGTTTTACAAGTTAAGCCGTGCATAACGGTTGGCAGCTTGAATGTCTGGACCCGCTCATCATCCGACTAAACAAACATGAAATTTTCCCGATTTACCCCGTGAAAGAACCTACCCTTCACTTTGAAAGACTGAGTCACCTGCACCCGCTCAACCCATCCGCTTACGCACCCGCCAGACTACTTGAACGTCAAACACCACACATGATGAACTCAAAGACAACAAAGTGTCCTTATTGCCGGCGACGTTATCAACAAGCTGCTGCATACGAAAACACCTTCCGACAATGCATCTTGATATTGTTCTTTCCCTCAGCGCGATTGTGGACACAGCTTCCATGGGAACTACTTTCGTTCGTGATGAATTTGAAAACCTGACCCACTCAGACTACGAATTTCATAGCAGGCGCGAGGTCCCAGATTTCGATACAGCAAGTGGTGAGAGAGATGATATCCAGAACGATTCAGACACGGAAGAAGTTTCCCACGCACCGGTCCGCCTACGTCCTTCGGGTCAAGAAACTATTGGCGGTGCCGGAAGACCACTCGGCGAAGTTGCTGGCTATACAGAGCTCAACAAGGCCATGACTGATGACCCTTGGAGCCCTTTCTCATCTGAAAAAGACTTTAATTTGGCGAGCTGGTTTGTCCGGAGCAAGGTAGTCAAGTCGCAGATCCACGCGCACTTTGCGGAAGGTTTAGGCGGTACGGAGAGTAGATCATTCCGGTCCGCCTATACCTTGTGACAACATGTCGAGATACTAGACCCATTTCGTGAATCCTTGGTGTGGGTGGAAGCCAGTATTGATGATGGTCGACATGCAACAACTTTCTATTATGGAAATATTATTGACTGTGTCCGCTGCCTGATCCATCAGGTCGCGTATAGCTCGGATATGGTTTACGCACCTATTCGAGAATGTGATTCAAGTGGGGAGCGATTATATTCAGAGATGCATATGGCGGAGTGGTGGTGGGATCTGCAGGTATGAGATAGGTCCTGACATGTTCGTGGAGTAGCGTTTCCAGTACTAACAGCCCATTCTGTTCCTTGGTAGAAAGCTTTCCCGCCGGGTCCACAGTGGTGCCCATGATTGGATTGTCTGACCAGACGCACCTTAACAATTTCTTCGGAGATAAGAAAGCCTGGCCGGTATACATGACGATCGGCAATATCCTTTCGCTGACAAGAAGCAGCCCTGCCAAGATGCCAATCCTTCTTCTGGCATTGCTTCCAGTACCGGCAAAGTTCACTGGCGAATCAGCCCGTACCAACGAAGCCCAGCGGCAGACCAACGCCGATGTCCTGGGGGCTGTCTTTGATCTTGCCCTGCCACCATTACAGCAGGTTGCCCGAGTAGGAACCGTAATGGACTATGCAGATGGCAAAACACAGCTTTGTTTTCCAATTTTGTCAGCCTGGATCGTGGATCATGCTGAGCATGCAGCCTTGCAAGGAATAGGCAGCAAGTCATGCCTAAAGGGTGAGGTTCCGTGCGAGGAGCTCGGTGGGAATCTGCGGCGAATGTATGAGACGCGGGACTACAGGCGATATAGAGAGAAAGCCTTGAGGCATGAGCCTGCAGAAGCGGCCGGCATTCCAGAATACTTTCAGCGGTTGGGCCTGAGAATAGGAAACAATGTATTCACCGGAGTTGTAACAGGTTTATTCCTGTCTAACGAAAATACAATAGGACCGGCGATAGGCCTGCTAGCGCTGGTGCTAAGGGAGGCTTCAGGAGACCGGAGGTAAGAGATAATATTTGAAGGACAAATAGAACTCAGGGATTGCCGTTCAACCAAGTGTATTCTTAGACTGAAGGTCTGTCGAAGTCTGCTGTCTCCGGCTAGCCAGGAGACTGGTTTAAATACAAAACCCAAGAGCGATAGCCTTCCTTCAATCGCGATCATTACCAGTAGCTGCGCACATACCGAAATCCTGTAAACCTGCAGGACCAAAGAAAGAAACAAACAGTGCTGAGCCTTCACCAGTGTTACATGACCATTCCATACCCGGAATCCTAAATATAAACTTCCAATAAAGCAAACTAAACATAGCAATACGATAGTGTAACAGGTTTATTCCTGTCTAACGAAAATACAATAGGACCGGCGGTAGACCTGCTAGTGCTGGTGCTAAGGGAGGCTTCAAGGGACCGGAGGTAAGAGATAATAGTTGAAGGACAAATAGAACTCAGGGATTGCCGTTCAACCAAGTGTATTCTTAGACTGAAGGTCTGTCGAAGTCTGCTGTCTCCTGCTAGCCAGGAGACTGGTTTAAATACAAAACCCAAGAGCGATAGCCTTCCTGCAATCACGATCATTACCAGTAGCTGCGCACATACCGGAATCCTGTAATCCTGCAAGACCAAAGAAAGAAACAAACAAACAAAGGGTGCTCAGCCTTCGCCAGTGCTACATGACCATTCCATACCCGGAATCCTAAATATAAACTTCCAGCAAAGCAAACCAAACATAGCAATACGGTAGCATAGCCTATCTGACTCAGAGACAGTGGCGGAGCTGAAATCAAATCAAATAAACCAAATATAAATCAAATAAACATAGGAGATCCTGCACTGCCCGCTTCTGTGTACCGTTACCGGAACATGTACACATGTTACAGATAGCATAGCCTATCTGACTCAGAGGCAGTGGCGGAGCTGAAATCAAATCAAATAAACCAAATATAAATCAAGTAAACATAGGAGATCCTGCACTGCCCGCTCCGGTGTACCGTTACCGGAACATGTACACATGTTACAGGACTCAACCGAGTAAGCCTGGCAGACCTACACAAGCCGGACCTCTTGCACAACATCTACCTTGGCTTATTCAAACATATGATGGAATGGGTGGAAGGGTTCCTGAAAAAGCATAAACAGCAGCTGGCATTCGACGACGCTTGGAAAGAAATTCCTCCTTACCCCAGATTCAGCGTACCGAAAATGGCCTATCGCGCAATCACACAATGGCACGGAAAGGAGATGCGGAATCTCTGCCGATGTATTTCAGCCCTATTGGCGTCCACATTGCGAAATCCGCACAGTTCTCAGTATCAGAATTTCAAGAGCGCTTCGAAGGATGTTAGCGTGGTGGTGGACTTCACTCTCATGGCTCAATATCGCAGTCATACACTAGATACACTTTCCTACATGGAAAGCTACCTGCATTCATTTCACTGGACAAAGTACATTTTTCTCGAGTTCCGTACCTCAAAGGCTACTCGCACCCGAGCAGATCGCCAGGATCGGGAGCTAAGGGAACTGATGGCGGATCAGCGTGCTAAAGAAGTCCACCATAGAATGGTCGCTAATCGCTGTCGACAAGCTGATCAAGAGAGGGTTGAAAGGTCTGATCGGCGGGCAGATTGGATACGGCGTGAGAACCACTTCAACTTCATCAAAATGCACTACCTGACTCACTTTGGCTCCCACGTACCGCCTTTTGGATCTATATCGATGTATTCAACCGAGATCGGGGAACTAGCACATAAGGATCAGATTAAAGATGGCTAGCGCAGGTCAAACAAGAATGAAGCCGCCCGACAGATCTTGTCGCACTATGGCCGCCAGCACGTCCTAGGAATAAGGTTGCAGACAATAGAAGCCCTTTCGAAAGTTGAAGGTGTGATGATGGTCGAAGATAGTAGGATGAAAATGCCTACTGATCCAAGTCGCAGCACACCTCGCTGGGTGCTTAAAGGCCGTATGAAGAACACCAGCACGCTGACCGAATTATGAACAGCCCTCGATATCCATTATTCCAACATGATGGAGGAGATACCGAGTTTTATCAGGCAGACTGCTGCGGATGACCGGCGGTTGGCTGCGGACCCCGCCGAACTCGGGTTACTTCCTATAGAAGGATTTGCTCAGCTTGAAATCCCAGTGCCTGACTTTCAGGACACTGACATGTTCCAGATCCGCCAGGCCCGCTGCACTGGAACAAAGGCATTACGCAACGGTGGCTCTAGAAACAATTGGGTGTGGGTCCAGACTGGTGGGGAAGCGAACTATGGGGATTTACAGGGACGTGTGGTGGCCCGGTTGCTAGCACTTTTCAAGATAAGAAATATTGTAAATGAGGCCGTCGCTGTCCATCGCCTGGCATTAGTTGGCATAGTCGATCCGATGAATGGTGGCAGATTTCACATTCCGAGCGGACATATTCGAGTCGGCAACCGGATCAATGGTCAAGACATGCCAATTCTGAGTATAGGGGCAGTGATTGGATAGGCGCAGGTAATTCCTAGCGGTGAGAAGCAATGGATAGTGAATCACAGGATTGATCTGAGGACGTTTAATGGAATATATTAAATTATTCTATCCAATTATGTACAGTATTTATTCGGCTGGGTTGAAACTGGGCACTGAAGGTGGCAGTTGGTCTATTGAGTGTCCGGCTTCAACTTGGCCGGGGGAGTGCTACACGATCCGCGGGCATTTAAGGGAATGTTTGAAATAGGTTGAATTGCTTTGCATGACTATGCGGCCAAGTTGAAGCCGTATGCTTTAGATGGTAGTACCCATATTCACTCTCCAGCTTCAACTCGGCCGGAGGAGTATTACACGATCCGTGGGCATTTAAGGCAATGTTTTAAATAGCTTGAATTGTTCCACACGAATATCTGGCCAGGTTGTAGCTGGACACTCAAGGTGGCAGTTCCCATATTGAGTGTCTGGCTTCAACTCGGCCGCATGAGTCATACATCATTCGCGGGTATTGAAGGGCATGTTTTAAATGGGATGAATTGTTCAGTATCAATATACGGCCGAGTTGAAGCCGTACACTTATGGTGGCAGTGCACATATTGAGTGTCCCGCTTCCACACGGCCGCAGGAGGACTACATGATCAGTGGGCGTTTAAGGGAATGTTTTAAATAAATTGAATTGAATAGGCGGCCAAGATGAAGCCGGCAACTTCAGGGAGAGACTCCCGTAGAACATGTCCGGCTTCAGCTCGGCCGCCTGAGTTCTACGGATGATTAATGCGAAACTATGTTCTCCTCTGCGAAGGGAAGCCAACCAAAGTAGGGGGTCTGCATGGCGGCCGCGCCAGGCGTCTTGTGAACAGTAAGGGAATTATCGAAGTGACAGTAGGGTGCAGACTAAGAAAAAAGGTACATAGGATGCCAGCGGAGGGAGGCGGATGGAAGCGGAAAGATCTAGGTCGCCACGGGTGTGAGGGGACCAGAAATGGTCGCCGGATGCGCGCAACCACAAGGAGTAGGAAGGAGGCCAGTAGATGAGAGGATAAGGGGGCGCATACAAGGGGGAGGCACGAGGAGGGGGTGGGGCCACAAGAAGCGCGTCGGACGCTGTGGAGTGAAAGTGGGGCGTCCGGGTGCACCAGACGCAAGAAATGAAAGGCACAGAAGGCACAGGAGATCCGGGAGGACCGGATACAAAGACCGGAGGCTATTCGTCCGAAAGCGGGCTCTGTCCTTCCTGAGAAAAACCTTTTTTTGCTGATGCACAGCATATACTGAACCTGAGATGGAGGCTGACAAACAAGGGCATATGGAACCAGTCCGCCTCGGCGACGATAGCAGCGATGAGTATCAGATGTCACATCCCGGCCACGAAACTGAACCGGACACCAAACCTGAAGGAGAGCACCTCGGTGGTACAGATGAGACAACACCTGGACGTCGTCGTGGGCCCCGATTGGTGGAGACACACGGAAACACTTGCCCAAGGACTGTGCGAATTTCGACCAACTCTGGTTCACAGGAGGCAGCAAGTACCCCACGGACACCCGTGCCCTGTGTGACCATAACTCCCGGTCGGCCCTTGTTCCCGGCAACATTCCTATCATTAAGCGTAGCACGGTATTCGTCCCCACTTGCGGTCCCTAGCACAACAATGTCTGGTATCAGGAGCTCGAGTCCACCAGGGGAACCGAGTACAAGAGGAACTGTGTCTGTCCGGCATGTAATTATTCGCGGCGAAACACGGTGACAGGCGTGGAGGGGGAAATACTAGGCGCAGCAAAGGATCTAATGCTTCAGTACACCCTTTATGTTAAGCCACTCCTGAACCCGCTTGCTTTGACGTCTGAGGTGCATAGTGTTTGGAGTCGCACTCAAGATGAGATTGCGGATACCGGAAATATTGCACCGTCGTCGCAGAGTATAGACATTGTAAGTCAGAGGTGACAAACATAAAGGGTGCTACACTAACTACGAAACATACGTCAAAAGCACTCTGGCGTGTGGGCGCAGTTCGTCCATTATATAAAAAATCATATACAGGACTTATACGGACTACCGGGCAACCCCACTGCCATCGCTCATCGAGTGGAATACCTTCTCAAGAATGACAGGTTCATGTGCTCCTCGTATGGGTATGAGGTGTGTATCTGCCCATCGCCCGTCCCCCAACCAGGACTTCCAATCACGACTGACTATGACCTGGATGCAGGGTATAGCATTCCGGTTCCTCGCGCCACTGATTGCCGACACCATCTATGGTAAGTATTTCACTGGCAAGAGAAAGCTTGGGATGTTAGACCCGGAATTCATCAATCGTGTCAATCGTACGATGGTGTGTCTCACTTGTGCAATCCTGTACCATCAACTACGCGCATATCGACTTGGGGTGTATCAGGATCCTCCGGACTTCAAGCCTGACGCAGTTGGACGTAGGAGACCCTCAATGTCCACCCTGTCCTTGGTTTTTGTTCTGATGACTAACCAATCTTGCAAGACCTTTTCTTACTGCAGAAGAACACCTGGTGGACAGTACCATGGCCAACGCAGCAACTCATGCTCAGGAATCTGCGTGTGACGATCACAGACAGGATCCAGCAAAATCATCCTATAATGCAGGAAAGTGGTCAAGGCTTTGCTGACAATGATGACGCAGTTCATGCCGAACTGGAGGGTCTGCTATCCAGGCGTCAGCTATCCAGCCGGAATCTAAAACGAGGTGCTGTGTGGGAACAGACACCGCTCAACAATCACGCTGGGGGTTTAGAGCACTACCGGCAGAGTCAAGATGCATCCCAGGGGAGCGAACTGTCCTTGGACTACAACCAGGCGTTGTTCGCCCAGGTGCTTCAGATGCGAGATTCAGATCTGGTGAGCCTAGGTAACTCACAGGAGTTGACGCTGGGACTAGCGCAAGAGCGGCCAGCCATCCCGGGTTTCGCCAGTGGGCTATGGTTGAGCCTGGATGACTCGCAGGAAAGTGACGCAGGTGTGGGAGAGAATGGTTTTTTGTAGACTTGGCGATATGTGAACCGTTGAGTTTATGGAATTTGATTTGCAGGAAATGTAAAGTATTAGATTTCGGTTGGCCGATCTGTGGAGCCATGAGGACAATTTGGGGTGTATTTCTGAGCGAGATCTGAGCGGGAGCTCAGAAACGTACAATCGCCGTGGCCAGCGTGTCCTGGACGCCCTGGTCACTGCAGTAGACTAGGAATAAGAGAATATCAAGATGCGGATGAGGTTCACAGTCACGATACAAGGGGATCCAGCCCCTCGAAGCTTTTGTGAATAGCACTCTTTAATAGAAATGAATAGTGGAGCGATCGAGACTGCGTCTGGAATATGTGTGCTATCATGACGCTGTCGAGAGTATGCATGGGAGGTATCACGATGTTGTCAAGACGGCGTCTGGAATATGTGTGCTATCACGACGCCGTCGAGAGTATGCAAGTGAGCCATCACGATGCCGTCGCGACGAACATGTGAGCTATTTGGAAGGCATTGGGAGCCCATAGCCAGACATGGCAATTGATGCAGAGGGGGTTCAAATAACGCTGTGTAGCATTCGGAAGACTAAGCATCCGCATAGTCTTCCGGATGCTAGAGTGGAGTTGGATTCTGCCATGACGAGGGAGGCACAGGAAGGAGGTCGTCGGGATGCAGGAGAGCTTAGGGTCTGAGGGCATATGGACGCATGCGCTTGGTGGTGGACGTTGTCGGGACGTCGAGGACACAGGGGTGGATGGGGAATGGCATCCGGACATCGCGTCCGGCCGATGTCTCGTCCAGAGTAAACCTTACCATTCTGAGCGTCCTCTGCGTCTGATGCACAGGATGCTTAGGACGCATATAAAAACTTTTGCTGATGTAGCCGTTGATGTAAATAAAGCAGTAGGATGCCAGCCGGCAGCAGTAGTGTGCCAGCCAGGAGCAGTAGGGTGCCACCCAGGAGCAGTAGGGTGCCAGCCTGAAGCAGTAGGGTGCTAGCCATTGTGTTTCCCAGAGTACTTTTCAAGGACTGGTGTCAAGGTGACATTGGTGCTTGTGTATTCGGTGGGTCTTGTGTGTTTTGACAACAGACTGAAAGATAGAATGATCCCAGTAGTGCAGAGGATAGCAGTAGGATGCTAGCCATGGTGTTTTATCCTACGCTAGGACCATCCCAGCACACTTATGAAGCTCCAAGTTCAGTGGCCGGGTAGGATCGTGAGATTTTTGTGGTGTTTTACCCCGTTAACGCTTTCCTAAATAGGAAGGCGAAAAGCTGGGTCCGGAAAGTAGTGGAGACGGAGCTTGAAATTAGGTTCCAGAGGAAACTCGCCCTTTTTATATAGTCCCCTAGGAATTTCAATAGGCCCCAAAATTCATCGATCTTCTGTAGCAAAAAAAACCCTAAAATGTCGCAACTACCCAACCATAATATCGGCTCTTTGAACACAACCAACATTATTGACCTTGCTGTCGCTTATGAGCCACCTACTATCCTAGCTTGACCACCCCCACTAGATCCCAAGCTACTCCATCAGGACATTCGGACCGCGGGGTTGAAAATGCAGGTGGATGGCTTTTACAAACTGAGGGGTTTAGGAGCTAGTACACCGGTAGTGAGGGGAGTGAATCCGATAAGGTTTCGCTATGGGGGCCTGGGTGCCGGGAAAATATTTATTTGGTAACGAGAATGAACCCTAACTTAAGGGGTAGAAAAATGGCAATGCTGACAAGCGGTGATGCCAGCTCGTTGGTGATAGACAACTTGTGCGGCTAGACCGGAAGAGACTGTCGTAGATTTTATTTTGACTTCGCCCCTAGGACGGAGAAGTCCCTCGTAAGCATGTTGGGTAGCCTGCTGAAGCAATTGGTTTCTGACCGGAGGAGATATCGAGGGCATACTAGGGCCGAAAGAATACCATTAAGTTAGGGGGCAGGGACCCCAACTTTCCACTATTTTAAAAATGCTACGGAATACTTGTTCCAAAAAGCGCGCGTTCATATGCATCCATGAGCCAGCCGAATGGGGGGCAGAACACTGGGGTGAGCTACTCAATTCGGTAAATGAACTCCTCCAACAGTCTCCTGGCACTCGAATATTCGTAACTGGGGGACCGCACATTCTACCTGAGCTCGGAAAGCGTCTTGCAAGGAGGGTGATGAGTGTAGTCGTGGGAAAAAGTGGAGTTCACGCTGGCTGTTTGACGACAACCACCGACAAACTTTAGCTTTCTAAGAAAAAGAGAGAATGACTGCACCTATACCTATGAAACTTATTAAAATACTTGTTCACATACTCTCCAGAGTGGTTAACCCTTGTCTCCTGTGATTTTCAGAGAAAGGTATTTTGTCGCTAAGGAGCAATGAGTTGGGAAAGCAGGGGTGTTACTATACTCTACTTTGCTATGTGCCTAGCAACAATCGTGAACTCCACTTTTTCCCCCGACTGAGTGTATTTGTAAATTCCAGGAGGGGTGATATTATTAACGTAATTTACGGGGATGCGGCTCACGACAGGGATCCGGCTCACCCATAGCACTCATTGGAAAATCAAATCTACATTTGATTATCACAACAAATAAATGAGGTACAACCCTGAGAATCAAGTCACAGGTACTTTGAAATATAGAGAATCTGAAAATCTAGTTTTTATTTCCTGGTGATAAATTTGTTATTCTAATATAGAGGTTTAAAGATTGTCTAGTTCATATATAAAGTGTGGTTTTTCATAAGCATAAAAAAATTGAAAACCCTGGAAGAATTACATAATAAACTAGATAGAAAGATAGTATAAGTCTTAGATATTCAGAATAACCAGGTTTTAATTTTCT
>Ga0307517_10002661_pt1 | contig 28533 bp, 26 predicted proteins | sample 23_EM_MG_FD_194515 | JGI IMG/M metagenome (GOLD analysis project Ga0307517, IMG submission 194515) | Populus trichocarpa ectomycorrhiza microbial communities from riparian zone in the Pacific Northwest, United States - 23_EM | ecosystem: Host-associated > Plants > Roots > Unclassified | place... | reverse complement strand
CTCGACCAGGTCGGGAAGCTGAAAAGCGGCGAGGTGCTGGTCAGCGACGGGGACAAGGGAAGCAAGGCCGTGAGCCGGGCCGACTTCCTGCGTGACGGGAAGAAGGCCTGCGGCTCCGTATGACGGACCCCGGCCGCCGGGGCCGGCAGCGCATCGACGCCGCTGCCGACTCCGACGGCTGGGTACGCCGGGTAGGCTGGGGGCGTGGCAGTCGTGGATGTATCCGAAGAGCTGAAGTCCCTCTCATCGACCATGGGGTCGATCGAGGCCGTCCTGGACCTCGACAAACTGAGGGCCGACATCGCCGTGCTGGAAGAGGCGGCCGCGGTGCCGTCCCTCTGGGACGACCCGGAGGCGGCGCAGAAGATCACCAGCAAGCTCTCGCACCTCCAGGCCGAGGTGCGCAAGACCGAGGCCCTGCGCTCCCGCATCGACGACCTCGAAGTGCTCTTCGAACTCGCCGAGGGCGAGGACGACCCGGACACCCTGGCCGAGGCCGAGGCCGAGCTGATTTCCGTGAAGAAGGCGCTGGACGAGATGGAGGTCCGCACCCTCCTCTCCGGTGAGTACGACGCCCGCGAGGCGCTGGTCAACATCCGCGCCGAGGCGGGCGGCGTCGACGCCGCCGACTTCGCCGAGCAGCTCCAGCGCATGTACCTGCGCTGGGCCGAGCGCCACAACTACTCCACCGAGGTCTACGAGACCTCCTACGCCGAAGAGGCCGGCATCAAGTCGACCACCTTCGTCGTCAAGGCCCCCTACGCCTACGGCACTTTGTCCGTCGAGCAGGGCACCCACCGCCTCGTGCGCATCTCGCCCTTCGACAACCAGGGCCGCCGCCAGACCTCCTTCGCGGGCGTGGAAGTGCTGCCCGTCGTCGAGTCCAGCGACCATGTCGACATCGACGAGACCGAGCTGCGCATCGACGTCTACCGCGCCTCCGGCCCCGGCGGCCAGGGCGTCAACACCACCGACTCCGCCGTGCGGATCACCCACATCCCCACCGGCATCGTCGTCTCCTGCCAGAACGAGCGCTCCCAGATCCAGAACAAGGCCAGCGCCATGAACGTCCTGCAGGCCAAGCTCCTTGAGCGCCGCCGCCAGGAGGAGCAGGCCCTCATGGACTCCCTCAAGGGCGACGGCGGCAACTCCTGGGGCAACCAGATGCGTTCGTACGTCCTGCACCCGTACCAGATGGTCAAGGACCTGCGCACCGATCACGAGGTCGGCAACCCGCAGGGTGTCCTCGACGGTGACATCGACGGCTTCCTCGAAGCCGGCATCCGCTGGCGCAAGCAGCAGGAACAGGCCGCCCGCGGCTGATCCCGGCCCGCGTAACACGTCAAAACGCTGATTGCCGCCCGCAGAGGGCGGCAATCAGCGTTTTTTGACGGCTCAGACGGCTGCGGCCTCGTGCACGGCCCAGACCACGGCCAGCAGGGCCACGAGCAGGGCGAGCAGGGTCGCGGGCGTCAGGGACCCGAAAGGGTTGTCCTGGTGGAGGCGGGCGCGCTCGGCGCGGCACACGGAGCAGCGGCCCTCGCTGACGGGGCCGGCGCAGTTGGCGCACACCAGATGATCGCAGGTCATGCGGCTCCTCCTTCGTACGTCCAACGCGTCAGGGGCCCCGCGGGTTCCCCTGGGGAACCGGGGGTTCCTCGGGCCCCTTCTCACCTTGCTTCCCTTCCACTGTGCCAGGTTCCGGGGCGTTCGGCGCGGCCCACCGGGGGACCGGCGGTTTCACAGCGTGAGATATGAGGCCAATGCCTGGTTCGTCCCCTCATGACCGGTGAATAAACCCACCAACCCCGGACGCGGACTGCGCTTGTGAGCGCGGTTCGCGTAAGGTCGCCTCCGTTCCCCTGTAACCGGAGTGCGAACGTGATCCGATTCGACAACGTCACCAAGACCTACCCCAGGCAGAACCGTCCCGCACTTCGGGATGTCTCGCTTGAGATCGAGAAGGGTGAGTTCGTCTTCCTGGTGGGCTCCTCGGGCTCCGGGAAGTCCACCTTCCTGAGGCTGATCCTGCGCGAGGAGCGTACGGACACCGGCCTGGTGCATGTGCTGGGCAAAGACCTGGCGCGGCTGTCCAACTGGAAGGTGCCGCAGATGCGCCGCCAGTTGGGGACGGTGTTCCAGGACTTCCGGCTGCTGCCGAACAAGACGGTGGCCGAGAACGTGGCCTTCGCGCTGGAAGTGATCGGCAAGCCGCGCGGCACGATCCGCAAGACGGTCCCCGAGGTGCTGGACCTGGTGGGTCTGGGCGGCAAGGAGGACCGGATGCCGGGCGAGCTGTCCGGTGGTGAGCAGCAGCGCGTGGCGATCGCCCGGGCGTTCGTCAACCGCCCGATGCTGCTGATCGCGGACGAGCCGACCGGAAACCTGGACCCGCAGACCTCGGTCGGCATCATGCGGCTGCTGGACCGGATCAACCGCACCGGGACCACGGTGGTGATGGCCACCCACGACCAGAACATCGTCGACCAGATGCGCAAGCGCGTCATCGAGCTGGAGAAGGGACGCCTGGTGCGCGACCAGTCGCGTGGCGTCTACGGCTACCAGCACTGACAGACTGCAACTGACCGACCAGTAAAGGGACATCATGCGCGCCCAGTTCGTGCTCTCGGAGATCCGCGTCGGTCTCCGGCGCAACCTCACCATGACCTTCGCGGTGATCATCTCCGTGGCCCTGTCACTCGCCCTGGCCGGCAGCGCGCTGCTCGCCAACAAGCAGGTGAGCTCGATGAAGGGCTACTGGTACGACAAGGTCCAGGTCTCGATCTTCCTCTGCAACAAGAACGACGCGAAGAGCGACCCGAACTGCACCAAGGGCGCGGTCACGGACGCGCAGAAGGCCGAGATCAAGTCCGAGCTGCAGAAGCTCTCGGTGGTGGAGACGGTCTACACCGAGTCAGCCGAGGACGCGTACAAGCACTACAAGGAGCAGTTCAAGGACTCCCCGCTCGCCGACTCCCTCACGCCGGACCAGATGCAGGAGTCCTTCCGGGTCAAGCTCAAGGACCCGACGAAGTTCGAGGTGGTCGCGAGCGCCTTCTCCGGCCGGCCCGGCGTCCAGGAGGTCCAGGACCAGCGCCAGCTGCTCAACACCCTGTTCAGGCTGCTCAACAGCATGACGTATGTCGCCTGGGCGGTCGTGGCGTTCATGCTCCTGATCGCGTTGCTGCTGATCGTCAACACCGTACGCATCTCGGCCTTCAGCCGCCGCCGGGAGACCGGGATCATGCGGCTGGTCGGCGCGTCCAGCTTCTACATCCAGATGCCGTTCATCATGGAAGCGGCCTTCGCGGGCGTGGTGGGCGCGGGCCTGGCGAGCGTGATGCTGCTGGTCGGCCGGTACTTCCTGATCGACCACGGTCTCGCTCTGGCCACTCAGGTCCCGCTGATCGACTTCATCGGCTGGGGCCAGGTCCTTTCGGTGATCCCGCTGGTCTTCGCGGCGGGCGTACTGATCCCGGCGTTCGCGGCGTTCATCGCACTGCGCAAGTACCTCAAGGTCTGATTCCGGGCTTTCCGGATCCGGACGGGCGCTTGGCCTAGACTGCCCGTCGTGTTCAGACCGTTGGTGTCCGGGAAGCCCCGCCGTTTCGGCCGCGGGGCAGTCCTGACATTGCTGTTCGGGGCCGTGCTCGCGACCGGTGCCGCCACCGGTTCCTGGGGCGACGCCGCGCCCGCCGGGCAGCGCAAGGCGCAGCCGATCACCCGGCTCGCGGCGGACACCGACGAGATCGCCAAGGCCATCGACGACGGCAAGGTCGGCCCGCAGGCGGCGGAGGAGCTGGTCAGCCGCAGCGGGGACCGCTGGTCGGCCTTCTACACGGCGCAGGAGTACGAAGGTTTCGAGCAGTCCCTCGACGGCCGGTATGTGGGCGTCGGGCTGTGGGTGCGGCGCAAGGAGAGCGGCCGGATACTGGTCGCCCGCGTCCAGAAGGACAGCCCCGCGGCCGGCGCCGGCGTCCGGGCCGGCGACCAGGTGCAGAGCATCGACGGCAAGGACGTGACGGGCCGGCCCGTCACGGAGGTCGTGGCCAGGCTGCGCGGCAGCGGCGCGGCGGGCACGGCGGTACGGCTGGTGCTGCGCCGCGGGGACCGGGCCTGGGGCGCGGATCTGCGGCGGGCGCTGCTGCCGGCCGAGACGGTCACGGTGCAGCATCTCGCGCACGACGTGACGGTCGTCAAGATCGACGCCTTCACCAAGGGCGTCGGCGCCCGGGTCCGCGAGGCCGTCCGCGGCAGCGCGGGCGGAGTCCTGCTGGACCTGCGCGGCAACTCCGGCGGGCTGGTGACCGAGGCCGTGAGCGTGGCCTCCGCCTTCCTGGACGGCGGGCTGGTGGCCACGTACGACGTCCACGGCAAGCAGCGGGTGCTGTACGCCGACGAGGGCGGCGACACCGAGACGCCGCTGGTCGTCCTGGTCGACGGCGGCACCATGAGCGCCGCCGAGCTGCTGACCGGGGCCCTGCAGGACCGGGGGCGGGCCGTGGTGGTCGGGACCCGCACCTTCGGCAAGGGGTCGGTGCAGATGCCGAGCCGACTGTCGGACGGATCGGTCGCCGAGCTCACCGTCGGGCACTACCGGCTGCCCGCCGGGCGGTCGGTCGACGGGCGCGGGGTCGAGCCGGATGTCGCGGTCGCGGCGGGCGAGGACGCACAGGCGGCAGCCCGTGAAGTATTGAGTGGCCTCGGGGCCCCGTCGTAGTGCGAGAATGGCCACGCTATGGCTAAAGAGACAGGTCGCAAGCTGATCGCGCAGAACAAGAAGGCGCGGCACGATTACCACATCATGGACACCTTCGAGGCCGGTCTGGTACTGACCGGCACGGAGGTCAAGTCGCTGCGCCAGGGCCGTGCCTCCCTGGTGGACGGCTTCGGGCAGCTGGACGGCGGGGAGGCGTGGCTGCACAACGTCCACATCCCCGAGTACACGCAGGGGACCTGGACCAATCACACCGCGCGGCGCAAGCGCAAGCTGCTGCTGCACCGGGCGGAGATCGAGAAGCTGGTCCAGAAGACCCAGGAGAGCGGTCACACCATCGTGCCGCTGGCCCTGTACTTCAAGGACGGGCGGGCGAAGGTCGAGATCGCCCTCGCGAAGGGCAAGAAGGAGTACGACAAGCGGCAGACCCTGCGGGAGAAGCAGGACCGCAGGGAGACCGACCGTGCGATCTCGGCCGTTAAACGACGTGAGCGCGGGCGCTGACGGCTGTATCATGGCCTGAGCAGCCGTCGGCATGTTGGATGCCGCGGTCGCAGATTGAAAAATCAACATGGGGATGATCGGTTTCGACTGGGGATGTCGAGGCAGAGGAAGCGAGCCGAGGAAGCGGCAATGATCTCGTTAACCATATGTCGCAAAAAAATAATCGCCAATTCCAACAGCGATAACTCCGCTTACTCTCTCGCTGCCTAATTAGCAGCTAGAAGCAAGCTCTAAGGAGCGTCAGCCCGGGAGTGTTCCCGACCCGGTTCCTGGCGTCAACTAGGGAACTAAACCACCAGACCCGGTCACGGGGCCAGGTGGGAAACCAAACAGTGACTGGGCCCGTCGGCAGCTTGTCCGCGTGACTGCCGGGGCCGAGAAAAGCACAGCGGACTGCGCTCGGAGAAGCTCTGGTTCCGCACCACAGGACGCGGGTTCGATTCCCGCCATCTCCACTCATCCCATGTACGACGAGGCCCCCGCCACTGGCGGGGGCCTCGTCGTTTGTCCAGCGCCGGCGTCAGCGCCAGCCGCCGTCGAGGTGGCGGTGCACTGCCACGTCGGGTGCGAAGTGGGCGGTGGCGACGGCGTCCGCGAGGACCGTCTTCACCTCGGCGGCCAGGCCGTCGGCCTGGGCCTTCAGATCGGTGGCGGAGGCCTTGGAGTGGGTCAGGGCGTCCAGCCTGCGGTGGATGTCGGACAGCTTGTGCTGCGTGGCGGCGTTCAGGGTGAAGGCGCGCGGGGTGCTCACCACGAACTGGTACGCCCCCGCCAGGGTCTGGCAGCCGGTGCAGCTCTTGTTGACGGCGTCGCTGAGGTTGACCGCGTTCAGGTGGGTCTGGTGGCCCGCCACCGTCACGATCTGGAAGGACAGGGCGACCGAGCGGCAGTGGTCGTCGACCGAGCAGCCGGCCGAGACCGCGTTGGCCTGGTTGCGCACGCCGGTGGCGATCGCCGTGCCGTACTGGTGGACGGTGAAGTTGTCCTTGACCACGGTGTGGTGCGCCCGGTTGGCCAGGGTGCTGACGTGGTCGTTGGCGACGGCGACCCGGGCGAAGGACGAGCTGGGCGCGGCGGCCTGGGCCGGGGCGGCAGCGGCGGCGGCCGCTATTCCCGCGGTCAGCAGGCCGAGTTGGACGACTTTGCTGGTGAGCGGATTCCGGCTGGGCCGGGGCTTTCGATGGGTCATGCGGATCTCTCCTGTGACGGTGACTGTCTGATGGGTTACGTGGCGGCCGGGTCGGGCGCCACGGTGCTCGCGATCGCCGACGGGTCCGCGCTGGGCGAAGGCGATTCGGACACCGGGGGAGACGAGGCCGGTGACGGGCCGGACGCAGCCGGGCTGCTCGGGGCGACGGGCGGCTGCGTGGCGGCCGGGCTGCTCGCGGCGGCCGGCGGCTTCGACGCGGCCGGGCTGCCCGAGACCGAGGCGGCGGGGGAGCCGGAGACCGATGCCCCGGGCGAGGGGCTGAGCCCCGGCGAGGGCACGATGACCCCCGGGCCGGTGACCAGGGTGGAGGTCGGCGAGGCGGAGGCCGAGGGCGCCGGGGAGTCGGCGTCGCGCGCCGGGTCCGGGGCGGCGGACACCCCGGGCTGCAGGATCGGCGCGATCGGCGGCTTCGCCGGCAGCGGCTTGGGGGTGACCCCGCTGACCCAGGCGTAGCTGAGGCCGGACATCCCGGCCAGCGCCAGGGCGCACAGGGCGACCCGCAGCCGCGGCTTGCCGTTGGTGGAGCGTACGGCGGTACGGATCAGCCGGCCGCCGAGCCGGATGGAGAGGTAGATCATCCCGGCCAGCGGGAAGACCAGCATCACGCTGCCGACGGTGCCGGCCAGCCCGGCGGCGATCTGGCCGTCCGCGAAGGCGGACCAGGTGCCGGTGAGCTGCTCGGTCAGGGACCGGATGCCGGTGGTGATGATGCGGGGCAGATTCCACAGGGCGTAGCCCAGCTCGCCCAGCAGCAGCGGCACCATCGTGAGCACCCAGACGGTGACGATGACCCGGGCGGAGCGCCTGAGGTCGGCGACCTCGGGACGGACCGGGCGGCCGGGGATCATGCTCAGCAGGATCGGCTTGATCTTGCCGAACAGATCGGGCACCCCGGCCAGGTCGCCCAGGATGTAGTAGCCGTCCAGCCGGACGGCCGGCATCAGCTGCTCCAGCACCTCGAAGTGCGCGATGTAGACGGCGGCGAGAAAGAACTCCTGGCCGGTCAGGAAGTACCCGGCGGCCAGCCCCAGCATGAAGACGACATTGAAGTAGATGCCGCCCAGGTCGGTGCGGATCCGCCCGCCCCGGCCGATCCGGTACACGTCGGTGACGTCGGTGTACATGGACGGCCAGATCAGGAACAGCCCGCAGCCGATGCAGCCGGGTTTCGCCCCGCCGTAGGTGCAGGCGGACGCGTGGCCGAACTCGTGGAAGGCCAGCGAGGCCACCGTCAGCCCGAAGACCACCAGCAGCAGCACCGGCTGGTCGATGACCTGGAGCACCGGGTCCATCGCCCCGAAGAACCCGAACAGCCAGACGTCCAGCGCGACCGCCGACAGCAGCACGGCGGCGACCGCCAGCGGGCGGTGCAGCCAGGCCAGGGAACGCGCGATACGGGCCACCCGGCGCTCGTTGAAGAGCACCCGGTGGCCCTTGAGAGCCAGCAGCAGGTCCGAGCGCGGGCCGTCCACCCGGTCGTCCTCCTGCCCGAACGGCACGGAGACCCCGAGCGGTTCGAGCTTGTTCTCGATCAGGTAGGCGATGTTCTCGGTGCTGAGCTCACGTCCGAAGCGGCCGCTGACCCGGTACGAGATGGTCTCGATGTCCCGGATCCCGTCAATGGCGTCCGCCACGAGGTGGAGCAGCCGTGAGAGCTGCACCACCTGCCCGTCCCCTCGGCGGGCGATGTACTTCGGCTCGTTGAAGCCGGACCCCTGGTACTCGCCGTGCAGCCGCAGCCCGGCGCTGAGCCGGGGGACGACGGCCCCGGCCCCCTCGCCGGACTGCGGCGGCGCAGAGGGCGGCTCCTCCGTGAGATCTTGGCAGGCCACGGCGAAGCCGCCCGGACCGGGTACCGGCAGATTGCCGGTGTCGTACGCGAGGGTCCGTTCCAGCCGCCCGCCGCCCTTGCGGTTGTGGCGACGGCCATGAGGACTGCGTTCCCGCTCGTCGTTTCCGAGCACCGTCATCTGTTCTCTCCCCCCGACACTGGTCCCCCCGGACTCCCCCCTCCGGCGGGGGCCGCGCCCTCCCCTGGCGCGGCCCCCGCCGTCGCGGTTACTGCTTGACGATGATCGACTGGCTGGCCTCGGACTGCGCCGTGGCGAACGACGAGTGGTCGTTCAGGGCGGCGGACTCGTTGTGCGCCTCGATGTTCGCGATGTGCTTGGTGACGTTGACCGTCTTGGCGAAGCTGAACTTCAGCCGGCCCAGTGCCTCGCGGCCGGGAAGCAGCTCGGCGGCCTCGGCGTCGAGCTCGCGCGGGTCCATGCTCATGGTGAAACCTCTTTCGTTCGTTACAGGTGGGTGGTGGTGGCGGACGCCGGGAACTACCAGGGATTACTGGTGGACGTTGACGCCCTGGTCGGCCACCGACTGGGCCACCGAGGCGAACGAGTGGTCGTTCAGGGCGGCGGACTCGTTGTGGGCCGCCACGTTCGCGATGTGCTTGGTGACGTTGACGGTCTTGGTGATGCTGAACTTCAGGCGGCCCAGGGCCTCGCGGCCGGGGAGCAGTTCGGCGGACTCGGCGTCGAGCTCACGGATGTCGAGCATGACAATTCCCCCTCAGGGATGGGCATTTCCGATCGGACGGAGGCAGGTTCCCCCCGGACTCTGTCCGATCTGGTCGGACGGTGTGTCCAACGAGATTGGACAGTAGTAGGGTCCGGACGCCCCGCGCAAGGGGGTTCCGTAGAATCGGTCTCACTCGGGCGAGTTCGGCCCGTCCGCGAGCGGGAAGCGACCATCAGTGGCCAACGCACTGCAACAGATCATGAGAGAGCGGCTGGACCGGCAGGGCTGGTCCTACGGCGAGGTCGCCCGGCGCGGCGGCATCCCGCGCTCCACCGTCCACCATCTCGCCACCACCGAACGCCTGGTCCGCATGCCCCAGCCGGCCACCCTCGAAGGTCTGTCCCGCGGCCTCGACCTGCCCCTGGACGCGCTGCGGCGGGCCGCCGCCGAGGCCTGCGGCATCAATGTGTACGCGGACGCCAAGGAGCCCGCCTCGCCGACCTCGCCGGCGGACCCCGAGGTGGACCTGCTCATCGCCAGTGTCCAGAAGCTGTCGTCCGACGACCGGCGGCATGTCGCCGCGCTCGTCGAATCCCTGCTGGAGCGCGCACCCGAAACGGACTGAGACGTTTCGGATGCGGCTGTGGTTCCCGGGGTGGGTGAATACGGGAAAAGAATCCTGAATGGGTCGAACGGCCCAAGATCCGCGACTATCGTCCATTCCGCCCGAGGCGCGTGAGTGGCACGATCCCTCTGGTGGCAGGGGGAAAAGTGCTGGTCGTACATGGTGGAACCACCACAGCCGTCGTCCGGGGCCGCACCGGCGAGTCCGTCGTGCTCCTTTCCGGGGAGCTGCCCGACGTCCTCACCGACGCGAGCGTCGCCGAACTGCTGGACCTGGCCGCCGCGGTGCTGGGCGGCGAGGAGATGCAGCTCTTCCGGCGCTGCCTCGCCACGCTGCGGCGCGGCGAGGGCCCGGCGCCCAGGCGGATCGAGGTGGACGGCGCGGTCCTGACGGTCTACGCGGACTGACAACCCGGGCGCTCCGCCCGGCGCTCACAGTGGCCCGGACCGCCGGGTGAGAGCAAGGTTGCCCAGCGGTCACCTCGGGGCATCGCCCGGAAACGCACGGTTCCTACTGTCGTGGACAGACACCCGACATCATCTGTCAGTAGGGCCTGGAGGCGTCATGAGTGCCGCGACCGCTACACGCAAGGGGGCTCGCTGGATCGAGCAGTGGGACCCGGAGGACGAGCAGTTCTGGGAGAACGGCGGAAAGCAGACCGCCAACCGGAACCTGATCTTCTCGGTCCTGTCCGAGCACATCGGATTCTCGATCTGGAGCCTGTGGTCCGTCATGGTCCTGTTCATGGGACCGGAGTACGGAATCGACCCGGCGGGGAAGTTCTTCCTGGTGGCCACCGCGACCGCGGTGGGCGCGCTGGTCCGGGTCCCGTACACCTTCGCCGTGGCGCGCTTCGGCGGGCGCAACTGGACGATCGTCAGCGCACTGCTGCTCCTGCTGCCCACGGTGGCGGCGGCGATCGTGATGGAGCCGGGCACGTCGTACACGACGTTCATGCTGGTGGCGGCGCTGACCGGGGTGGGCGGCGGTAACTTCGCCTCGTCCATGACCAACATCAACTCCTTCTTCCCGCTGCGGAAGAAGGGCTGGGCGCTCGGCCTCAACGCGGGCGGCGGCAACATCGGCGTACCGGTGGTGCAGCTGGTCGGCCTGCTGATCATCGGGACGGCCGGGGCGACCCACCCGCGGATCCTCCTGAGTGTCTACATCCCGCTGATCGTCGTCGCGGCCGCCCTGTCCGCGCTGAAGATGGACAACCTGGCGCCCGTGAAGAACGACACCGGCGCGGCGAAGGAAGCGGTGAAGGACGCGCACACCTGGATCATGTCCTTCCTGTACATCGGCACCTTCGGGTCGTTCATCGGCTACAGCTTCGCCTTCGGGCTCGTCCTGCAGAACCAGTTCGCCCGCACCCCGCTGCAGGCGGCCTCGATCACCTTCATCGGCCCGCTCCTCGGCTCGCTCATCCGCCCGGTCGGCGGCCGGCTGGCCGACCGCTTCGGCGGCGCGAGGATCACGCTGTGGAACTTCCTGGCCATGGCGGCGGCCACCGGCGTCATCATCATCGCCTCCACCCAGAAGTCGCTCCCGCTCTTCACGACGGCCTTCATCGCGCTCTTCGTGCTCACCGGGCTCGGCAACGGCTCCACGTACAAGATGATCCCCGGCATCTACGCCGCCAAGGCCCTCGCCAAGGGCCTGGAGGGCGAGGAGGCGGCCTCCTACGGGCGGCGGCTGTCGGGCGCCTCGATGGGGCTGATCGGCGCGGTCGGCGCGCTCGGTGGCGTCGGGATCAACTTCGCCTTCCGGCAGTCCTTCCTCACCGAGCACACCGGGACACCGGCCTTCGTGTCCTTCCTCGCCTTCTACGCGGTGTGCTTCGCACTGACCTGGGCCGTATACCTGCGGGGCCAGGCGGTGGCGCCGGCGGAGCCGGTCCAGGCCGAGGCGAAGCCGCAGCTCGGCTACGCGCAGGTGTAGGCGGCGCAGCGGCGTAACACCGGCGAAATCCGGGCGAACTGCGTACGTCACGAGGTGTTGGCAGCATGCGGGCCAACCGTCGGGTCGATCGTCGGGTCATCGCCTGGCCGACCGGACAGCAGCGGAAGGTGGCGGGGAGCCGGCACGGGCTTCCCGCCACCGCGCACGTGTGTACCTCCAGCGGAGTGGGGCAGAGCCATGCAAGACGAACAGCAGCCCGCCGTGCTGCCCCTGGCCGGATTCACGGTCGGGGTCACCGCGGCCCGGCGGGCCGATGAGCTGGCCGTGCTGCTGGAGCGGCGGGGCGCGGCGGTGCTGCGGGCACCGGCCCTGCGGATCGTGCCGCTGCCGGACGACACCGAGCTGATGGCCGCCACCAAGCGGCTGCTCGACCTGTGCCCGGACATCGTCATCGCCACCACCGCGATCGGCTTCCGCGGCTGGATCGAGGCGGCGGACGGCTGGGGCCTGGGCGAGGCGCTGCTGGAGCGGCTGCGCGGCGTCGAGCTGCTCGCCCGCGGCCCCAAGGTGCGCGGCGCGATCCGCGCGGCCGGGCTCAGGGAGGCCTGGTCGCCCGCCTCGGAATCCATGGCCGAGGTGCTGGACCGGCTGCTGGAGCAGGGCGTCGAGGGCCGGCGGATCGGCGTCCAGCTGCACGGCGAGCCGCTGCCCGGCTTCATCGAGGCGCTCAAGGAGGCGGGCGCGGACATCGTCGGCGTCCCCGTCTACCGCTGGATGCCCCCGGAGGACATCGCGCCGGTCGACCGCATGCTCGACGCGATCGCCGCCCGCTCGCTGGACTGCGTCAGCTTCACCAGCGCCCCCGCCGCGGCCTCCCTGCTCGACCGGGCCGAGCGCCGCGGCATCCTCACGCAGGTCCTGGACGCCCTGCGGCACGATGTGCTGGCCGCGTGCGTCGGGCCGGTCACCGCGCTTCCGCTGGAGGCCCACGACGTGCCCACCTACCAGCCCGAACGCTTCCGCCTCGGCCCGCTCGTCCAGCTGGTCTGCGCCGAGCTCCCCGGGCGCGTACGCCCCCTGCCCGTCGCCGGGCACCGCGTGGAGATCCGCGGCCACGCCGTCGTCGTCGACGGCGAGCTGCGCGCCGTGCCGCCGGCCGGCATGGCCCTGCTCCGGGCGCTGGCCCGCCGCCCCGGCTGGGTCGTCCCCCGCTCCGACCTGCTGCGCGTCCTGCCCGGCGCGGGGCGCGACGAACACGCCGTGGAGACCGCCATGACCCGGCTGCGTACGGCGCTGGGCGCGCCCAAGCTGATCCACACCGTCGTCAAGCGCGGATACCGGCTCGCGCTGGACCCCTCGGCCGACGCGAAGTACGCCTCCGCGTAGCGTCCGCATAGCGCAGCCGGCGCCCGCGCGGATTCGGGCTGGGCGGAAGACCTCCGTTTCGCGTACGGTTGCAGGCTGCCCCGCCGCGCGCGGAGCGAACGACGCACAGGCAGGAAGAAGGGGGTCTTGCGTGGCAGCGCAGACCGCTTCACCCGATGGGGTGGGGGTTGGCGTCCGGGACCGCGAGATCTCGGTCGAACAGACACATCTGGACCGGGTCTACGACCGGCTCGAAGAGAAGATCCACGAGGCTGAGTTCCTCGTCGGCGACGCACAGAAACGAGGCCAGGTCGGCACTCCAGGCGCACTCGCCGAGCGCGACGCGCAGGTGTTCCAGGCGGGGCTCCATCTCAACCGGCTCAACGCCGAGTTCGAGGACTTCCTCTTCGGGCGGATCGACCTGCTGCGCGGCAAGGACGGCAAGAAGGGCCCGGACGGGGCGTACATCTCCGTCGAGCCCGCCGAGGACGCCGTCGGCGACGACAACCGCGCCGTGATCGCCGAGACCCTGCACATCGGCCGCATCGGCGTCCTGGACGCCGACTACTCCCCGCTCGTCATCGACTGGCGGGCCCCGGCCGCCGCGCCCTTCTACCGCTCCACGCCGGTCGCCCCCGGCCGCGTCGTGCGCCGCCGCGTCATCCGTTCGCGCGGGCGCAAGGTGCTCGGCGTCGAGGACGACCTGCTGCGCCCCGAGCTGGTCACCGATCTGCCGGTGGTCGGGGACGGCGCGCTCATGGCCGCGCTCGGCCAGGCCCGCAGCCACACCATGCGCGACATCGTCGCCAGCATCCAGGCCGAGCAGGACGTCGTCATCCGCGCCCCCGCCGCCTCGGTCACCGAGGTCACCGGCGGCCCGGGCACCGGCAAGACCGCCGTCGCCCTGCACCGCGCCGCGTACCTGCTCTACCAGGACCGCCGCCGCTACGCCGGCGGCATCCTCGTCGTCAGCCCGACGCCGCTGCTCGTCGCCTATACGGAGGGTGTTCTGCCCTCCCTCGGCGAGGAGGGCCAGGTCGCGATCCGCGCCGTCGGCTCCCTCGTGGACGGCGCCGAGGCCGACACGTACGACGACCCGGCCGTCGCCCGCATCAAGGGCTCGCTGCGCATGCTGCGCGTCCTGCGCAACGTCGCCCGCGGCGTCCTGGACGGCCCCGCCGCCCCGACCCGCCTGCGCGTGGTGGCGTACGGGGCGCGCCTGGAGCTCGACGAGCAGGAGCTGTCGAACATCCGGCACAACGTCCTCAGCGGCACCGCGCCGGTGAACCTGCTGCGCCCGCGCGCCCGACGGCTGCTCCTGGACGCCCTGTGGCGCAAGACCGGACGGCGGCTGCCGGACGATCCGGAGCTGGCCGCCGAGGAGCGGCAGGGCTTCGACGAGGACGTTGCCACGGAGCAGGTCTTCCTGGACTTCCTGGCCTCGTGGTGGCCGATCCTCACCCCGCGCGGGGTGCTCGCCGCCCTCGCCGACGAGCGGCAGCTCGGGCGGTGGGCGCGGCGGGTCCTGACGCCGCCGGAGGTGCGGCGGGTCGCGCGCTCGCTGCGCAGGCTGGATTCCGCGACCGGCATCGGGCCGCTGTCCGTGCACGACGTGGCGCTGCTGGACGAGCTGGAGGCGCTGCTCGGCCCGCCGCCCAAGGTCAAGACACGGGAAGCGGATCCCATGGACCAGCTCACCGGGCTGGAGGAGGTCACCACCTTCGCCGACCGCATGGCCGGCGGCCGCCGCTCCCGCCAGGAACGGCTGGACGCCGAGCGCACCGAGTACGCCCATGTCATCGTCGACGAGGCCCAGGACCTCACCCCCATGCAGTGGCGCATGGTCGGCCGCCGCGGCCGCACCGCCACCTGGACCATCGTCGGAGACCCCGCCCAGTCCTCCTGGACGGACCCCGACGAGGCCGCCCTCGCCCGTGACGAGGCGCTCGGCGCGCGCTCGCGCCGCCGCTTCACCCTCACCGTCAACTACCGCAACCCCGCCGAGATCGCCGACCTCGCCGCCAAGGTCCTCGCCCTCGCCATGCCCGGCATGGAGTCCCCGCGCGCGGTCCGCTCCACCGGCGTCGTCCCCCGCTTCGCCGTGTCCGGCGGCGACTTGGGCGCCGCAGTCCGCGCCGAGGCGGAAAGGCTGCTCGCCGATGTCGACGGCACGGTCGGCGTCGTCGTCGCCATGGGCCGCCGCGCGGAGGCGCGACGCTGGCTGGCCGGGCTCGGCGAGCGCGTCGTGGCCCTGGGGAGCCTTGAGGCCAAGGGCCTTGAGTACGACGCGACGATCGTGGTGTCCCCGGCCGAGATCGCGGACGAGTCGCCGGCCGGACTGCGCGTGCTCTACGTGGCGCTGACCAGGGCCACCCAGCGGCTGACCGTGCTGTCCGGTGAGCGCGACCGGGCCGACGGGGACGGTGTCCCGGACCTGTTGCGCGGCTGAGCCACGGGGCCGGGACGGCCCTGGAAACGACGGTGGGGCGCCCTTCGTGAAAAGGGCGCCCCACCGGACGCTTACGACACCGACCCGCCATGCTCGCCTCGCGGCAAGTGGGCGCTCGAAGCGCCTAAGGTTGGGCCCGGGGGCTTGGATCGAGCCGGTGCCTCACCCAGGCTAACAAACGATCCCCGATTGTCATTCCGGACTCGGCAACGACTTCCCCCCGGACCCGCCGGACCCGTTCCGGCCCGCGGTTCCGGCCCGCGCGGGCGAACGTTAAGTACGTAAAGAAGCCCGGGTTACGCGTACTGAGCGGTAGGTGGGAGCATCGGGGGCGCGACACAAGCTACAGCGGAGGAAGACCGGCATGGCAACGGCGCCCAGCGTTTCGTACTCGATCACGGTGCGACTGGAGGTGCCCGCGAGTGGTTCCGCGGTCAGCCAGCTCACCACCGCAGTGGAATCCTCGGGCGGGGCGGTCCACGGCCTCGACGTGACGGCGTCCGGGCACGAGAAGCTCCGGATCGATGTGACGATCGCGGCGAGCAGCACCGAGCACGCCGCCGAGATCGTGGAGAAGCTCCGCGGCATCGAGGACATCGTCGTCGACAAGGTCTCGGACCGTACGTTCCTGATGCACCTCGGCGGCAAGATCGAGATGCAGTCCAAGCACCCGATCCGCAACCGTGACGACCTGTCGATGATCTACACGCCGGGCGTGGCCCGGGTCTGCATGGCGATCGCGGACAACCCCGAGGACGCCCGCCGGCTCACCATCAAGCGCAACAGCGTCGCGGTCGTCACCGACGGCTCGGCCGTCCTGGGCCTGGGCAACATCGGGCCGATGGCCGCGCTGCCCGTGATGGAGGGCAAGGCGGCGCTGTTCAAGCGGTTCGCCGGGATCGACGCGTGGCCGCTGTGCCTGGACACCCAGGACAGCGACGAGATCGTGGCGATCGTCAAGGCGATCGCCCCCGGGTTCGCGGGCATCAACCTGGAGGACATCTCGGCGCCGCGGTGCTTCGAGATCGAGGCGCGGCTGCGCGAGGCCCTGGACATCCCGGTGTTCCACGACGACCAGCACGGCACCGCGATCGTGGTGCTGGCGGCGCTGACCAACGCGCTGCGGGTCGTGGGCAAGAAGATCGGTGACGTACGGGTCGTCATGTCCGGTGCGGGCGCGGCCGGTACGGCCATCCTCAAGCTGCTGCAGGCCGCCGGCGTGAAGCACGCCGTGGTGGCCGACATCCACGGCGTCGTGGCCGCCGACCGAGCGGACCTGGTGGACGCCGACCCGGGGTCGCCGCTGCGCTGGGTCGCGGACAACACCAACCCCGAGGGCATCACGGGCACGCTCAAGCAAGCGGTGCGCGGCGCCGACGTGTTCATCGGGGTGTCCGCCCCCAACGTCCTGAACGGGGAGGACGTGGCGGCGATGGCGGAGGGCGCGATCGTGTTCGCGCTGGCCAACCCCGACCCCGAGGTGGAGCCGGGCATCGCCCGGGAGACCGCCGCGGTGGTCGCGACCGGCCGCTCCGACTTCCCGAACCAGATCAACAACGTACTGGTCTTCCCGGGTGTCTTCCGGGGCCTGCTCGACGCCCAGAGCCGCACGGTCAACACCGAGATGATGCTGGCCGCCGCGCGCGCCCTGGCGGGGGTCGTCGGCGAGGACGAACTCAACCCCAACTACATTATTCCCAGCGTCTTCAACGACAAGGTCGCGGGCGCCGTGGCCGGAGCGGTACGTGAGGCCGCCAAGGCACAGGGCGCGAGCGTCGTGGGATGATTCGAAGCGTCATCGTGCTGAGTCTCACCCGCTTTTTGTGTGACTCACCCGGGCGCGGATTGGCTTTTCCCCCAGAAATGGGGGCAGGATGCGTTCCTGTGGCGGTGAGGGCCGCACCGCAAGAAGCGCGACAAGCGCCTTCAATGCGTCTTCCCGGCAGTGAACGCCGGGTTTTCCATGCAAGGAGATTCAGATGAACCGCAGTGAGCTGGTTGCTGCTCTGTCCGAGCGCGCAGAGGTGACCCGCAAGGACGCCGACGCTGTCCTCGGCGCTTTCGCCGAGATCGTCGGCGAGATCGTCTCCAAGGGCGACGAGAAGGTCACCATCCCCGGCTTCCTGACCTTCGAGCGCACCCACCGTGCCGCTCGCACCGCCCGGAACCCGCAGACCGGTGACCCGATCCAGATCCCCGCGGGCTACAGCGTCAAGGTCTCCGCGGGCTCCAAGCTCAAGGAAGCCGCCAAGGGCAAGTAGGCCTCGGCAGCACCTGCAAGGGCGGCCGTCCCGACACCGGGACGGCCGCCCTTGCTCATGCGTGTTTACGGTTGTCCGCTACGCCTTCACGGGCTGCGGCAGTTCCACCTTCGCGCCCAGGTCGGCGAGCTTGCGCATGAAGTTCTCGTAGCCGCGGTTGATCAGGTCGATGCCGTGCACCCGCGAGGTGCCCTGCGCCGCCAGCGCGGCGATGAGGTACGAGAAGCCGCCGCGCAGGTCCGGGATGACCAGATCGGAGCCCTGGAGCCGGGTGGGGCCGCTCACGACCGCGGAGTGCAGGAAGTTGCGCTGCCCGAAGCGGCAGGGGGTGCCGCCGAGGCACTCGCGGTAGAGCTGGATGTGGGCGCCCATCTGGTTCAGGGCGCTGGTGAAGCCCAGCCGGGACTCGTAGACCGTCTCGTGGACGATGGACAGGCCCGAGGCCTGCGTGAGGGCCACGACCAGCGGCTGCTGCCAGTCGGTCTGGAAGCCGGGGTGGACGTCGGTCTCCAGGGCGATGGCGTTGAGCGGGCCGCCGGGGTGCCAGAAGCGGATGCCGTGGTCGTCGACCTCGAAGGCGCCGCCGACCTTGCGGAAGACGTTGAGGAAGGTCATCATCTCGCGCTGGCTCGCGCCGCGTACGTAGACGTTGCCCTCGGTGGCCAGCGCCGCGCAGGCCCAGGAAGCCGCCTCCAGGCGGTCCGGGAGGGCACGGTGGTTGTAGCCGCCGAGCTTCTCGACGCCCGTGATGAGGATCGTCCGGTCCAGGCCCATCGTGATGATGGCGCCCATCTTCTGCAGGACGCAGATCAGGTCCTCGATCTCGGGCTCGACGGCCGCGTTGCGCAGCTCGGTCACGCCCTCGGCCAGGACGGCCGTCAGCAGCACCTGCTCGGTCGCGCCGACCGACGGGTACGGCAGCTCGATCTTGCAGCCGCGCAGCCGCTGCGGGGCTTCCAGGTACTGGCCCTCGGGCCGCTTCTCGATGACGGCGCCGAACTTGCGCAGCACGTCGAAGTGGAAGTCGATCGGCCGGCCGCCGATGTCGCAGCCGCCCAGCCCCGGGATGAAGGCGTGGCCCAGCCGGTGCAGCAGCGGGCCGCAGAACAGGATCGGGATCCGCGAGGACCCGGCGTGCGCGTCGATGTCCGCGACGTTCGCGCTCTCCACCTTGGACGGGTCGAGCACCAGCTCGCCCGACTCCTCACCCGCCTGCACGGTGACGCCGTGCAGCTGGAGCAGCCCGCGCACGACGCGTACGTCTCTGATGTCGGGGACATTGCGCAGGCGGCTCGGCTCACTGCCGAGAAGGGCGGCCACCATGGCCTTGGGTACGAGGTTCTTCGCACCGCGGACACGGATCTCGCCCTCGAGCGGGGTACCGCCGTGGACAAGCAGCACATCGGACACGTCGGTCATAGCTCTCGCGTTCCTGGAGACGGGCAGAAAAATAACGGGTTCCCCGCAGACCCCAAGACGTAAGGGTAATGGGCGCGGGAGTGGCTGAGCGGGGGCTGTGAGGCACCACTCGTGTCATGGCTTCGCTACAGAACCGTATGCGCACGCGTGGCGGCGCAGCGTGGCCGCTCCATTGAGCCTCCCTAAACCCGCCGGATGCGGGATCATGTTGACCATGACCGAGGTGACCTCGCTCACCGGGCGGCTCCTCGTGGCGACGCCCGCGCTGGTGGACCCGAATTTCGACCGGGCAGTGGTGCTCCTCCTCGACCACGACGAGGAGGGGACGCTCGGTGTTGTCCTCAACAGGCCTACCCCGGTCGGTGTCGGTGATGTGCTGGAACCCTGGGCGATGCTGGCGGGCGCCCCGCAGGTGGTCTTCCAGGGCGGCCCGGTCTCCCTGGACTCCGCGCTCGGCCTGGCCGTCGTCCCCGGTGAGAGCCGGGACGGCGACGGCGACGCGCCGCTGGGCTGGCGCCGCGTCCACGGTGCGATCGGCCTGGTCGACCTGGAGGCCCCGCCCGAACTCCTCGCCCCGGAGCTGGGCTCCCTGCGGATCTTCGCCGGCTACGCGGGCTGGGGCCCCGGCCAGCTGGAGGACGAGCTCATGGAGGGCGCCTGGTACGTCGTGGAGTCCGAGCCCGGCGATGTCTCGGCCCCGGACCCGGAGCAGTTGTGGCGCTCCGTGTTGCGCCGGCAACGCAGCGAACTGGCGATGGTGGCCACGTATCCCGACGATCCTTCTCTCAATTAGGCTTGGCCGTTATGAGCACTCTTGAGCCCGAGCGCGGGGCGGGCACCGGCACCCTCGTCGAGCCGACCCCCGTGGTGTCGAACGGCGATGGCGACCACGAGCGCTTCGCGCACTATGTCCAGAAGGACAAGATCATGGAGAGCGCGGTCTCCGGGTCCCCGGTCGTCGCGCTCTGCGGCAAGGTCTGGGTACCGGGCCGCGATCCGAAGAAGTACCCGGTCTGTCCCATGTGCAAGGAGATCTTCGAGTCGATGCCGGCCGGTGGCGGCGGCGGAGACAAGGACAAGAGCGGCAAGAAGTAGCCCTTCTTGTCCGACAGTTACGAATATCTGGTCCGGGCGAAGGCCCTCGCGGACGATCGGCGTGCCGCCGAGGCCCGCGAGGCCGTCGACTGGGCGCTGGCGCATGCCGAGGGCGACGACGTGGACGTCCTGGTCCTGGCCGGCGTCATCCTGCTGATACTCGGCGACGCGCACGCCGCGCTGTCGGTGGCCCTGCGCGCGGCGCAGGCCGAGCCGGACGGCTGGGAGCCGCAGGTCCTCATCGCGGACGCGAGCCGCTTCCTGGAGCGCATCCCGGACGCGGTCGCGGCCGGCCGGCGGGCGGTCGCGCTGGCGCCCGACGAGCCGGAGGCGCAGATCGCGCTCTGGCGCGCCCTCGCCGAGTTCCGGACGATCAGGGGCGTCCCCAAGCAGATCCGGGCCGAGCTGGCCGCCACGGCCCGCCGGGCGGAGGAACTCGGGGTCGACCCGGAGCAGTTCACCAAGCCGAGCCTGTGGCTCAAGCTGATTCCGTTCGCCGTGGCCTTCGGACTGATCCGGCTCGCCTCCGGCTGGGCCCTGGCCGCCGTCCTCGTCATCGGGGCGCTGCTCGGCGCCGCCCTGTGGCTGCTTCAGGCCCACCGCTCCGGCGCGACGGCCTCCGGACGCGTCCAGTCCATGCGGGCGCTGTCCCGTACGGAGATCGCCCACGACCCCGCCAAGTCCCGTACCGCGGTCATCAACATCACCGCCTGCCTCCCCCTGCTTCCCTTCGTCGCCACCGCGTTCCCCTGCGCCGCGGCCTCCGACGGCGACCCCTGGTCGACCTGGTCCGTCACCTTCGCCGTCGGCGGCGCCGTGGTGGTCCTGCTGCTGGCCGCCCGCGCCGTCCGGTGGTGGTACGGCGAGGAGTTCCTGCGCCGCGAGCTTGTGCCGAGCCGCCCCGCCGCCCTCCATCTCGGCGCCGTCGCACTGCTCCTCGGCGGCACGCTGGCGCTCTCGCTCGCCGGAACGACCTCCACGGACTGGTGGTTGGCCCTGGTCATCGGGCACTTCCTGTGGCTCTTCACCGGGTTGGGCCTCTCCGTCGGGCTGCTCGCGCGCGACCAGCGGCGGCGCGGGGCGCTGCCGCGAGGCTGACGGATCGGCTGTTCGGTCGGACGCCCGATCGAGGGACCGCCCCCGATCGTGTGAGGTGCGGCCGGAGCTCTGCCCAAAGCCCTGGGCAAGGGAGATGCTGGCAGGGCGGGTTGGCCGCAAATGTCACAACAGGTGTGAAGAGGGTGAAATCGCATACCAGGGAAGGAATGGCGGCAACGGTCGGAAACGGATGCGGACCACTGGGTAAAGCGGTCTCTCCATTTGCGACCCTCGCGCTGATCGGCGCCGAAGATGTGCCAGAGTTGCCACGTCCGGGCGGTCAGCACGTACCGTACGGCTACCGCACCGCGGACAGCCGGGGAAGGGGCAGCTGCGTGAGCACGTACGCACGGCAGAGCGCGCAGGGCGCGCAAGGCGCGCAGACGCGCAATGTCGCGCTGCCGTCCTCGCTCGACGAGGCCGTGGCGGCACTGGCCGCCTCGCCCTCCGCCGTGCCCGTCGCCGGGGGCACCGACCTCATGGCGGACGTGAACTCCGGACTGCTGCGCCCCGGCGGGCTCGTCGGCCTCGGCCGGATCAACGAGATCCGCGGCTGGCAGTACGCCGACGGGGCAGCCCTGCTCGGCGCCGGCCTCACCCACGCCCGGATGGGCCGCCCCGACTTCGCCGCGCTGATCCCCGCCCTGGCCGCCGCCGCCCGCGCCGCCGGACCGCCGCAGATCCGCAACGCGGGCACGCTCGGCGGCAACATCGTCACCTGTGCGCCCACCGGGGACTCCCTGCCGGTGCTGGCCGCGCTGGAGGCGAGCGTCCTGCTGGCCGGCCCGGAGGGCAACCGGGAGCTGCCGGTCAGCCACCTGCTCACCGGTATGGACCCGCTGCGCCAGGGCGAGCTGCTGGCGTACGTACGGGTGCCGCTGCTGCACGCCCCGCAGACCTTCCTCAAGGCCACCGCGCGCACCGGCCCTGGCCGGGCCACGGCCTCGGTCGCCCTGGTGCTGGACCCGGCGCGCAGGGGCGTACGCTGCGCGGTGGGCGCGGTCGCGCAGGTGCCGCTGCGGCCCCTGGAGGCCGAGCGGTGGGTCGCCTCGCTGATCGACTGGGACGGCCAGCGCAGCCTCGCCCCGGAGGCCTGCACGGCCTTCGGCGAGTACGTCGCCGTGGCCTGCATCCCCGACCCGCTCCCGGCCGCGGACGGCACCCCGGCACCGGAACTGCCCCCCGCCGCGATCCAGCTGCGGCGTACGGTGGCGGCACTGGCCCGCCGCGCCTTGGGGAGGGCACTGGCATGAGCGACCCTGGTACGAGCGACGAGGACGCCCGGATGACCGAAGGAGTGTGGCAGCCACTGCCGCACGGCGCCGAGTACGACGCCGACCAGACCATGCACGTCTCCTTCGCCGCCCACCTCCAGCTCGACGAGCCCGCCGCCGACGCCCCCGCGGCGACCTGGACCATCCCCACGGTCGAGGACTCCGACCCGGCCGCCGAGGACTCCGGCGAGTACTCGGCGGGCATGGTGCCCGCCGCGCGCAACGGCGGCGAGTGGGCGCTGCCCTTCGCCGCCGACGACAACCCCGAGGAAACCGGCGAATACCCCTTCCCCGAGCCCGAGCCGGTGGCCGAGGAGGTCCACAGCGACCACCCGCTGGCCTCCTACGTGCTCCGCGTCAACGGCGCCGACCGCCCCGTCACCGACGCCTGGCTCGGCGAGTCCCTGCTCTACGTGCTCCGCGAACGCCTCGGCCTCGCCGGCGCCAAGGACGGCTGCGAACAGGGCGAATGCGGCGCCTGCTCCGTCCAGGTCGACGGCCGCCTGGTCGCCTCCTGCCTCGTCCCCGCCGCGACCGCCGCCGGCTCCGAGGTCCGCACCGTCGAGGGCCTCGGCGAGAACGGCGGCCCCTCCGACGTCCAGCGCGCCCTCGTCGAATGCGGCGCCGTCCAGTGCGGCTTCTGCGTACCCGGCCTCGCCATGACCGTCCACGACCTGCTTGAGGGCAACCACAACCCCACCGACCTGGAGACCCGCCAGGCCATCTGCGGCAACCTCTGCCGCTGCTCCGGCTACCGCGGCGTCCTCGACGCCGTCCGCGAGGTGGTCGCCGAGCGCGACGCCGCCGCGGCCGACTCCGACGACGCGGCCGACCCCGCCGCCCGCATCCCCCACCAGGCCGGCCCGGGGAGCGAGCAGTGACAACCGTCGGCCGGCGCACCGAGAGGGAATCCGCATGACCGGCCCCGACGCGGCGACCGCGACGCCAACCGTGGGCGCCCCCACCCAGTCCGGCGCCGCCGAGTCCGTGGCGCCGCACGGCCTGGGCGTGAGCCTGCCGCCGACCGACGGCCTGGCGAAGGCGCAGGGCACCTACCCGTACGCCGCCGACCTGTGGGCCGAGGGCCTGCTCTGGGCAGCCGTGCTCCGCTCGCCGCACCCCCACGCCCGCATCCTGTCCGTGGACACCACCGAGGCCGCGGCGATGCCCGGCGTACGTGCCGTCGTGACGCACGAGGACGTGCCCGGGGACGCCACGCACGGCCGGCGGGTCGCCGACCGCCCGGTCTTCGCCAAGGACACCGTCCGCCACCACGGCGAGGCGATCGCCGCCGTGGCCGCCGACCACCCGGACACCGCCCGCCTCGCGGCGGCGGCCGTACACGTCGAGTACGAGATCCTCGAACCGATCACGGACCCGGAGAAGGCCTTCTCGGCCGAGCCGCTGCACCCCGACGGCAATCTGATCCGGCACATCCCGCTGCGCTTCGGCAACCCCGACGCGGTCGGCGAGGTCATCGTCGAGGGCCTGTACCGGGTCGGCCGGCAGGACCCGGCGCCGATAGGAGCCGAGGCCGGGCTCGCGGTACCCAGACCCGACGGCGGCGTGGAGCTGTACGTGGCGTCCACCGACCCGCACACCGACCGCGACCTGGCGGCGGCGTGCTTCGGGCTGGAGACGGACCGGGTGAAGGTGGTCGTCACCGGTGTGCCGGGCGCGATGGGCGACCGCGAGGACTCGGGCGTGCAGATCCCGCTCGGCCTGCTGGCCCTGAAGACCGGCTGCCCGGTGAAGTTCGTGGCGACCCGCGAGGAGTCGTTCCTGAGCCACTCCCACCGCCACCCCACCCTGCTGCGCTACCGCCACCACGCCGACGCCGAGGGCCGCCTGGTCAAGGTCGAGGCCCAGGTCCTGCTGGACGCGGGCGCCTACGCCGACACCTCCTCCGACGCCCTCGCCGCCGCTGTCGCCTTCGCGGCCGGGCCCTATGTCGTCCCGCACGTCTTCGTCGAGGGCTGGGCGGTGCGCACCAACAACCCGCCGTCGGGCCATGTGCGCGGCGAGGGCGCGATGCAGGTCTGCGCGGCCTACGAGGGCCAGATGGACAAGCTCGCCGCCAAACTCGGCCTGGACCCGGCCGAGATCCGCATGCGCAACGTCATGGCCACCGGCGACCTGCTCCCCACCGGCCAGTCCGTCACCTGCCCGGCCCCCGTCGGCGAGCTCCTCAAGGCCGTACGCGACGCCGACCTCCCCCCGCTGCCGGTGGACGACGACGAGTCGCTCTGGCTGCTCCCCGGCGGCCCCGAGGGCGCGGGCGAGCCGGGCGCGGTCCGGCGCGGGGTCGGCTACGCGCTCGGCATGGTGCACATGCTCGGCGCCGAGGGCACCGACGAGGTGTCCACCGCCACCGTGCGCATCCACGACGGCCAGGCCACCGTCATCTGCGCCGCCGTCGAGACCGGCCAGGGCTTCACCACGCTGGCCCGCCAGATCGTCCAGGAGGTGCTCGGCGTCGAGGAGGTCCGCGTCCTGCCCTCCGACACCGACCAGCCCCCCGCCGGCGCCTCCGCCCGCGGCCGCCACACCTGGGTGTCGGGCGGCGCCGTCGAGCGCGCCGCCAAGATGGTCCGTACGCAGCTTCTCCAGCCGCTCGCCGGCAAGTTCGGCATGTCCGTCGAACTGCTCACCATCGCCGACGGCAAGATCACCTCCTACGACGGCGTGCTGTCCACCACCGTCGAGGAGGAGCTCGCCGGCAAGGAGCTCTGGGCCACCGCCCAGTGCCGCCCCCACCCCACCGACGCCCTCGACGACACCGGCCAGGGCGACGCCTTCGTCAGCCTGGTCTTCTGCGCGGTACGCGCCGTGGTCGACGTCGACATCGAGCTGGGCGCCGTGCGCGTGGTCGAAATGGCCGTCGCCCAGGATGTCGGCCGGGTCCTCAACCCCAAGCAGCTCGCCGCCCGCATCGAGGCCGGGGTCACCCAGGGCGTCGGCATGGCCCTCATGGAGGACCTGCGCGCGCCGCGCGGCATCATCAAGCGCCCCAACCTGACCGGCTACGCCCTGCCGACCGCCCTCGACGCCCCTGACGTCCGCATCATCAAGCTCGTCGAAGAGCGCGACGTCGTCGCCCCCTTCGGCGCCAAGGCCGTCAGCGCCGCCCCCGTCGTCACCTCCCCGGCCGCCGTGGCCGCCGCCGTCCGCGCCGCCACCGGCCGCCCGGTCAGCCGGCTGCCGATCCGGCCGCAGCACGCGGTGGCCAAGCCCCAGCAGGGGTGAGCGAGGGCCTGCGGGCCTGGAGCGGGGTTTCACCCGAACGGCGTAATGCGCAGGCGTGCGGGTCGCGTCGGCAGCGGGTCGCTGCGACGGTCGAGGTGTTTGTTCCTGCCTGCGCCGTTCCGTGCGCGGCAACACGAAGCCAAGGAGTAGCCATGGCTACCAACATCAATGGCAACGTGACGCTCGGCAAGCTTCCTCCGAAGATCGACGAGCGGACCCTCCAGCTCTCCAACTACCTCACCCGCGAGATGCCCCTGGCACCGGAAACCCAGGACTGGACGAAGAAGGTCCAGGACTGGGATCCCCTCGGAAACCACGACTACGGCGACTGCGTACAGGCCGGCGCCCTCCACATGCAGCAGAACTGGACGGCGTACGACGCCCCCGAGGAGTTCGTCCCCACCACCCAGCAGGCCCTGGACGCCTACGCGGCCATCACCGGGTTCAAGAAGGGCGACCCCTCCACCGACCGGGGCACCCGCATGATCGACGCCCTCAACCACTGGCGGCGCAACGGCATCGGGGGCAACTCCATCCTGGGCTACGCGGCCTGCGAGCCCCAGAGCACCGAGAGCATCAAGGACGCGATCGTCCTGTTCCAGGCGGCCTACATCGGTATCGGCCTGCCGCTCACCGCGCAGAACCAGACCGTATGGTCCGTTCCTCCCGGCGGTCCGTACGGCCGGGGCGGCATCAACAGCTGGGGCGGACACGCCATCCCCCTCATCGCCTACGACCGCCGGCAGCTCATCTGCGTCACCTGGGGCCGCCTGCAGGCCATGACCTGGGGCTTCCTCCGGACCTACTGCGACGAGGCGTACGCCGTCCTGAGCGACCAGTGGACCGGCAGGGACGAGGTGTCGCCCAACGGCTTCACCCTCCAGCAGCTCAAGAAGGATCTGGCCGAAGTAACGGGGTGACCTTCACTCTTCACCATCACGCGTCGGCGGCCGGGAAAGAACCGGCCGTCGCGCGGTGCTGTCAGAGGCGGTGGCTAGCGTGCGCCCATGAGCGATAACCAGCAGAAGCCGATGACGGCTCGGTCTTCCCGCCCCGAGCCCCCGCAGAACGCAGCCCCTCCTGGGCGGCCGGGAGCCGATGAGAAGCCGAAGGGCGTCGCTCTGTATCACGACATGCGGGTCGAAGAGGACTTCACCAAGTGCGCCACCCGTCTCTTCTCGATCCTCAAAAAGGCCGCAGCCACAAGCCCTGGCGCCCCGCGTCACGTATACCTCGACGTCCAGGGGCACCGTAACGCCGCCGGTGGCTATGACGCTGATGCTCTGGAGATCATCCGCGAGTTCCTGGTGGGGTTCCTCGGCCCGTATCTCACGGAGATCAGCACACCGCTCTTCCACGTGAGGAACCCCGAGCCGCAACGCGAGGACATCCCCGACGTCCTCAACGTACGAGACCCCGACCGTGAACACTCCTACGACCACCGCGAGCTGCGCGTACGCAACCGGGACAGCAGTCCTGACCGGCGCCGGTCCAGACCCCCGGTCCGGGCCATCGCCGACTACCTCGGTCTCGATGAGCCGATCTGCCTGATCTGCTGGCAGGCACCGGTGGAGAGGGCCCACGTCGTCCCGAAGTCGCTCGGCGGGTCCAACGATGTGCGCAACTTCGCCCTCCTCTGCCCGCGCCATCACCGTGAGGCGCCCGATGTAGCGGACGCCGAGGCGTTCTGGTCCTGGGTCGACCATGCCTGTGAACGCGACGGCCACATGAAGTGGGAAGGCGTGGACCCGGAGATGCTGGCGAAAGCGGAACGCGTCGGCCTCCACATCGAGACGCGCGGATCGGTGCGGAAGAGCCTGCGTCACTTCGACCGGGTCCGTGATGAACTCGTGCGTCACTACGGCTGGTGCCCGGAGGACTTCGCCGGCGGCTACCACTGGGGAGCGCTGATGGAAGAGTTCCACATGGTGATGGACTCGGCGACCAGCACCCACTTCAACGTTTCCAAGAAGGCATCCACCGAGGCATGGGCCTTCGAAGTGGCCCGCAGACGCCTGAGAGACGGAGTTGCGGAGCACGAGGCCGGCAATGACCAGTCGGCGGTGTTGAGCCGTCCGTCGGTTGAGTTGGCGGAGCGGACGGTACGCAAGTCGCCTGGCAACGATGGCGCGCAGAGCCTGGTCGATGCCGCACGGCGGGCCGACATCGCGATCGAGGCGGCGGCACTCGTGCGCGACATCATCGGTTCGGCGGGGGTCTCCAGTGCCGAAGAGGTGCTGCGGGGTATCAACGAGGAGGTGGCGGACCGCACCGCGCAATTCGAGCGGCTGAATGATGAGTTGATGGGGCACACGGCCTGCCGGCACTGCGGCCACGCTATCGCCCGGATTGGCGAGGCTCCCTGGCGCCACAGTGCCGCAGCCCCCATGTCCCGTGGCTGCCGGGCCGCGAGTTTCGACCGGGACGGTACTTGGGACGATTCCCTTGACCGGGCGTGGAAGGCGAGTCCTCCGAAGACATATCGGTGAGCTGTCCGCAGTTGCTGGCAGAGCCATGGCGCGGTGCGCTTCAGGACAATGGCTGACACAATGATTTGAACCGAAACCGCCGTTCCTTCTTCGGCAGCAGTGGCTCGATCCGCTCCCACAGCTCATCCGGGGCCGCCGGCGCACTCGTACCGGCCAACTGAGACGGAAACTGAGACGAACGGCAGTAGGGCGGTCCTCCCTGGGGAAGACCGCCCTACTTGTACGCCCTGGTGAGAGCGCTGGAGGCAGTGGCGGGAATCGAACCCGCGTAACTCGCTTTGCAGGCGAGCCCCTAAACCACTCGGGCACACCGCCTGGGTGACCACTGCTTCGACCATAGGCGGGGTGCCCCGGGGGCGGTC